>OBLG01002212.1_pt1 | contig 12503 bp, 10 predicted proteins | sample 1517451 | NCBI WGS metagenome assembly OBLG01 (sample SAMN04571694, study PRJEB22368) | human gut metagenome | biome: human gut; material: stool | host: Homo sapiens | place: Luxembourg | collected 2012-06-29
GTGATGATCAGCAGCGGGGTCAGGTTGCCCACGAACATGGCGCAGACATGCTGCAGACCCAGCGGGATGGCCTGTTTCAGGGACATCTTGGCGTCGAACTGATATGCCGACTCCTCGAGCTTGACTTCCTTCAAATGTTCCACTCTCCTCAGACTTTGACAAAATATGATGATTTTCGGAAGCTTTACAAAAAGCGGATTCATTATAACAAAATGGCAGATTCTTGTAAATTAAGTATGACTTTTCTGTGAACACCCAATTTGCGGCACAGGCATTTGTTTTTTGATCAAAAACACAAAAAAGCAGGAAGAATGCGTATCCGCTCCGGTTTCAGAGGCTGGACATTCGCGCAGTTCTTCCTGCTTTTTGCTTCAATTCTTTTGATTTTTGTGCGATATGGAAATTTTACTCTTTCGCAAGGCCATAATCCCGCAGACAACGCCGGATGCCCTGCTGTGTGGTGTCGAACCGGATGCCAAAGTGTTCCAGCTTTGCAGTATCCATCACAAGATTCCGGGTCCAGGTGTCTTCTTCGATCCGCACATGGATGCCCATTGCTTCGGCAAACTGCCGGGCCGTGCACACCATATCCCCGGCATTGCCGCTGCCAAAGTTGTACACACCGCCGGGCAGTTCCATGGCGGGTTCCAGGTTTTCGATCACCTGCCGCACATAGGTCACGCCGCGGTGGTCGTTGCGGGAAAAGCGTACGCTCTCCCCTTTTAAAGCGGCATGCAGAAGGTTCAGCGGCAGGTTGCCCCGGATGGGCAGTCCGTAGCCGGGCAGGTCGTACATCCAGGCTGCGCGCAGGTGCACCGAATCCGGGCAGAGAGCCAGTACCCGCTGCTCTGCTTCCAGCTTGTATTGGCCGTAAATATTCGCGGGGTGCACATCCAGCGTTTCCGGCAGCGGACCGGTCTGCTTCACACCGGCATAGATCTGGTCTGAGCTGAACGCCACCAGCTTTGCGCCGACCTGCCGGGCAGCCTTTGCCAGCCAGACCGGCAGCTCTACATTGGCACGGTAGGCTTCGGCCGGGTGCTGAGTGCAGTACCCGGTATCGGAGATAGCTGCCATGTGAAGGATGATGTCCGGGTGTTCAAATTGGATCACCTGCCGGACGGAAGCTTCGTCCGCTGTGCGCAGAAAGCCCCTTGGCAAGGTGCAGAGCTCATATTTTCCCTGCCACTGTTGACAAATGCGGGAACCGACGAAGCCGCCCGCACCGGTAAGCAAAATCTTTTTCATGGAACCTGCTCCTTTCTGGAAAAAGTATAGCATATCGGCGCGCAAAACGCAAAACTGCCCGGGAACGCCGCAGCTCCCGGGCAGTCTCATGGAACGATCAAAGGAAAAATTCCAGCACAAAAACCACGGCGCAGCAGGCAACGGATACCTGGAACAGGCTTGCGCCGAACCATGCCGCCGCAATGCCCACCACCAGTGCCATGGCACCTGCCACCGGGCTCTGGGTGGCATTGACGATGGCCGGGAAGGTCATCACTGCCAGCGTCACATAGGGCACATAGTACAGAAACGACTGGATGAAGCGGTTCTTGATGGGCTTGCGGATCAGCGTCAGCGGCAGGATGCGGATGGCGTAGGACACCAGCGCCATGACCGCGATGTAGATATAATTGTTATGCGTCATGTTCTGCCTCCTGCTCGTCTTGATTCACCGGGAAAAGGACCGCCGCCGCGCTGGAAATCGCCACGGTGAGTACGATGGTGCGGGTGCCCTCCGACAGGGCCGAGATGCCCGGCAGGTAGTTGCACACAAAGCTCAATGCAAAGCTGATGGCGACCAGTGCCGCCACCACCTTGCTCTTGCGGGCCGGCGGGATGATGATGGCAAGGAACATGCCGTACAACGCCACGCTCAGCGCACTGACTGCCCGCAGGGGCAGCAGGTTGCCTGCAATGATGCCCAGCGCCGTGCCGGTAGCCCATGCCGGTGCCGCCAGCACAATGGCACCATAAGTATAATACGGGTTCAGACTGCCCGGACGCGCAATGGTGATGCCAAACAATTCGTCCGTGACATCATAGCCGATGACGAGCCGGTGCCAGAACGGCGTACCCGGCGCAAAGCGCTGTGCCAGCGCGCAGCTCATAAGCAGATAGCGCGCGTTGGCGATCAGGGTGATGACCGCCACCTCCAGATAGGTCGCATTCGCCATGATGATGGCAAACGCGGCGTACTCACCCGCCGAAGCATTGTTCAGCAGGCTGACCAGAAAACCCTGAAATGGGGTAAAACCTGCCCGGCGGGCCGCAATGCCCAGCGAGAAGGACACCGCAAAATAGCCCAGCGCAATCGGTACACCGTCGCGCATGCCTTCGCAGAAGGTCTTTTTGCTGAACGCCCAGACGGGCTTTTTGGCATTGACAAGCTCCGGGGTAAGGATCTTTGCTTCAGAATCCATTTACACTTCTCCTTTCCTATTTCAAAACACCAAAGCCTATTATACTCCCCTGCTTTCGGAGAAGAAAGAGGTTTTTGCTTTATTTGGCACGCAAAAAAGAGAACGCCGCCGGGAAACGGCAGCGTTCTTCGTCAATTTATACACCCGGCACCAGAAAATGCTGCGCCTGCGGCAGGGTCTGCATGTCTGCATCCAGACCGTTGGCCGCCCGCATCTGCGCCGGTGAAACATGGAAGCGGCGCGCAATGGCGAACAGCGCCTCGCCTGCCTGCGCGTAGTAGATACGCAGGGCGATCTCCGGGTCCAGCGGGGTCAGTTCATCGCCCAGCTCGATGCTGCCAATGCCCTGCTGCACCGTGCGGCAGAGAATGGCGCCCTCCGCCCGGGCTGTGACCGTGACTTCCAGCGTGCCGCCCGCGCAGCTGCACTGGACGTTCTCGGTGCTCAGCCAGCACTCGGCACTGAGCTGGGCACCCGGCGGGCACTCTGCCGCCAGCGGAAAACGCAGCTCCATCGTTTTTTCATAGCTTTCCAGCTCACCCAGGCTGTTCTCGGCAAAGGCAGTGGCAATGGCCCGGGCAGTGAGCACAGCCCCTTCTGCCGTCATGGATGCCTGCGCCGGGCCGTAGGATACAAAACAGGCCCGCAGCTGTGCCCCGGCGTCCGGCAGCGGGCCGGAAGCAGTGGCTGCAGCCGTCTCGTTCAGGGTACAGGCCAGCTGCTCCACCGCAAGCTCCTGCGGCGTGATGGCGGTCTCGAACTGGGTCGAAAATGCATCCGCCACTGTCTGCAGCTGGAAGGGCCGCCAGGCGTGCAGATGCATCATCACGTTGACGGTCAGCTGGCTTGCAGCGTCCTGCTCGCCTTCGGCAAGGGTGAAGCCCACCGGTTCCAGCACGCACAGGCATCTGCAGTCCTCCGTGACGCCGTCCAGGTCCACGACCTGATTGAATGGCAGAGCTGCCGCCTGACTTTGCAGCGCCGTCTCGCCCTCAGCACGCCAGGCGCACAGGGCACGGATCTCGCCCTTGACCACTGCCTTGCCGGACAGCAGCTTTATCTCCCGCACAGACGCTGTACCGGTGATATCCAGAATGGCGGCGGGGCGCTTTGCAAACACCAGCTCTCCTTCGACAGTGACCAGCTTTTCCAGCACGGCGGCACTGCGCACACCGGTGAGCGTCTGCAGGCGCTGCTCGATGCCACCATCGGCCAGCGCTGTGATGACTTCGGCCGGGCTTTGGGTGCGCAGCGTGACGATGAGCCCAAAGGCCCCGCGCACTTCGATGCGGTGTGGGTTCACTGCCCGGCAGTTGAGGTATTCGGTCTGGCCCTCCACCAGCGCTGTCCAGCTGGCGGCAGGCAGCTCCGGCACCTCCAGCTGTTTTGTGAAGGGCAGTTTCTGCTCGGTCTGGCACAGACCGGCCCCATCCTCGCCCTGATAAAACACGGTGCAGCGCAGATAGCCTTCCAGCGTCAGCCGCCCGGGCTGCAGCTGCTTTTGCAGCACCACCGGCTTTGCAAAGCACTTGACCAGCTTGAACACCGGCGGCAGATAGTCGGAGATCAAAATCTCCGTTTCCAGCGGGAGTTCTGCCTTGACGGTGCAGTCTGCGCCCGCCTGCGGCAGGGTATCCCGAAAAATCTTCAGTTCCATGCAGTGTGCTCCTTTCCCTGTCCGTCTCTACTGGAAAGGTATGCACCGGCCGGGTGCCGTATGCCACAAAAAAGAGAGCACAGGCAAAACACTGTGCTCCCTTGCAAAAAATCAGTTTTCCCGGAGGACTGAGACTTCCGTCACATGGTAACGCTGCATCAGCCGGACGGCGGCGGGCGTGATGACCTCACCGCTCACCGCGATGGGAATGGCAGGCGGGCAGGACACCGTCGGCATGGCGCAGACGCGGCCCTCGGCCTGTGCCACGGGCAATCGTTCCTGCGGCGCAAAAACGGCCTGTCGGATGCTGCAGCGGGTGTGCAGCTGCTGTTCCAGCGCGGCAAACTCGCCCTGCAGCGCTTCCGGCTGCGGGAGTTCGTCCGGCAGGGCCGCAATGATCCCCCGCATGGCTGAGACCAGCCGCTTGCCGTCGCGGGGCGGGTTCTCCGGCGTGAACATCAGCACCAGATAGCGCGGGTCGGCATACTCGCACTCGATGGCGGCACGGCGCAGTGCATCGGCCAGCTCGGTGCCGGTCATGCCTAGCACGGCGGCGTCCAGCGTGACCTTGAGCGGTTCGCCGTCCAGCGCCAGCGGGCCCGGGCAGTGCCTGGCCTCAGCGGCTTCGTTCAGCTCCCGGCGCAGGCGGGTCAGGTAACCGCAGCACTGCAAAAGACGCAGCGGATAACCCTCGGATAGCACCTGATTGCACTTATCCAGCGACTGCAAAATCAGGTAGGACGGGCTGGTGGAGCCAAACAGTGCCAGCGCATTGCGCACGGCCGCTTCGTCCTGAATGGGGGCGTTTTGGCCCAGATGCAGGTACGCACCGCCTGTGACCACCGGCAGGGTCTTGTGGCCGGAATCGCAGCACATGGCTGCGCCCAGTGCGATGGGGTGCCGGTTCTCAGGCAGAAAGCGCAGGTAGGCACCGTGAGCGTTATCCACCAGCAGCGGCACGTCCTGCGCCCGGCATACCGCTGCCAGCGCGGCAATATCCTGCACACCGCCCAGATAATCCGGGCTGGTGACATAAACGCCAAAGGGCTTTCGGCCCTGCTGTGCCAGTGCGTGCAGGGCGTCCGCCAGCTTGGCGGCAGGCACCGGGCAGCTGCACAGCGCACCAGAATCTTCCGGCGCAGGCCAGAGCCACTCTACATCAAAATCCAGCAGTGCCGCCGCATACAGCAGCGCCTTGTGGGCGTTGCGGGCGGCCAGCAGCACCGGGCGTTTGCCCGTCTGCGGGGCGGCCTGCAGGGCCAGAAACAGCATAGCCCGGATGCACTGGGACGAACCCTCGGTGCTGTAATAGGTGTGGGCCGTGCCGAAAAGCCGGGTAGCGTTGGCTTCGCTCTGGGCGATGATGCCCTCGGCTTCGTACAGCTCGTCTGCGCCTTTGATCTCCGTGATATCCCACGGTTCAAAGCCCAGCAGGCTCTGGCCCTTGTGGCCGGGCATGTGCAGCCGGGAGGTACCAGATTGCGCATAGCGGCGCACAAAATCCACAATGGGCGTGGTCATGCTCATTCGCAGGCTTCGCCGTCGGCGCAGGCGTTGCAGGTGGAGCCCAGCTCGATGGGCACCTCGATGCCCTTGGCGGCAAGTTCCTGGTTCTCGGCCACCTTGATCATGATGGCGCACTCCATGCGCTTGCGGAACAGCTCACAGCCGTACTCGTACACACCCGTGATGTTGCCGGTGGCATGGTAGGAGTTTGCGGCACAGCCGCCGGAGCAATAGAGCTTTGCCCAGCAGTCCTGGCACTCCTTGCGGGCGTAGGCATTGCAGTGCTTGAACTCATCGCGCACGGCGGTGTTGGTGACACCCTTCCAGATGTCGCCCATCAGGTACTTCGGGTCGCCCACGAACTGGTGGCAGGGGTACAGGTCGCCCCAGGGGGTCACGGCCATGTACTCGGTGCCGGAACCGCAGCCGGAGATACGCTTATAGATGCAGGGGCCGCCGGTCAGGTCGATCATGTAATGATAGAAGGTAAAGCCGCGGCCTTCGCGGTCACGCTTGATCATCTCTTTGGCCAGGATCTCGTACTGCTCCTTCAGGATGGGCAGATCTTCCTCGGTCAGGGCGCTGGGCTCGCCGGGCTTGGACACCACCGGCTCCATGCTCAGTTCGGTGAAGCCGAGGTCGGCCATGTGGAAGATATCGTTGGTGAAGTCGGTGTTGTAGTGGGTGTAGGTGCCGCGCATGTAGTAGTTCTTGTCGCCGCGCTTTTTCACGAACTCCTGGAACTTGGGCACGATGGTGTCATAGCTGCCATGACCGGCGTAGTCCTTGCGGAAACGGTCGTTGACCTCTTTGCGGCCGTCCAGACTCAGAACGACATTGTGGCACTCCTTGTTGCAGAAATCGATCACATCGTCGTCGATCAGCATGCCGTTGGTGGTCATGGTGAAGCGGAAGTTCTTATTGTGGATCTTCTCCTGTTCGCGGCAGTAGGCCACCAGCTTCTTGACCATGTCAAAGTTCATCAGCGGTTCGCCGCCGAAGAAGTCCACTTCCAGATTGCGGCGGGTGCCGCTGTTCTCAATGAGGAAGTCCATGGCGCGCTTGCCCACCTCAAAGCTCATCAGCGCGCGGTCGCCGCAGTAGCGGCCCTGCGAAGCAAAGCAGTAAGAGCAGCTCAGGTTGCAGGTGTGGGCAACGTGCAGGCACAGGGCCTTGACCACGGTGTTGCGGTTCTTAAAGTCGAAAGCCATGTCCTTGTAGACATCCGGGGTCCACAGCTTGCCGGCCTCTTTCAGGCTGGTCACATCGTCGATGCACTGGCGCAGGTCTTCCTCGGTAACGTCCTCACGGTCGCCGTACTTTGCCATCATGGCGGCAACGATCTCGTCGGCGGTGTGCTCCGGGTACATGGCAATGACATCGTATGCCACGTCGTCCACCACATGCACCGAACCGCTGCAGGTGTCCAGCACGATGTTATAGCCGTTCAATTGATACTGGTGTACCATTTTACTCTCCATTCCAAATTACACAAAAAAATGCCGCCCGGCAAAGGCGGCATAGGGTTTGCAGAAATTACTTGTTGCTGTTCTCGCACTGCTGGTTAGCCACGCCGCAGGAGGTCTTGCAAGCGGACTGGCAGGAAGTCTGGCACTCGCCGCAGCCGCCGGTCTTAACGCTCTTGGTCAGGTCACGAGTAGCAATGGTCTTAATACGTTCCATAATAGAAAACCTCTCTAACTCTCAAAATTTCATCGCGCCGGGCAAGGCCCAGTACGCATTTATCTTTGCTTATGATAACACGCAAGGGGCTTTCTGTCAAGAATTTTATGCCGCTAACCTTTGGGAACGTCAGCCGATGGGCTGATATTTTGTCAGAACGGTGTGCAGGCCCAGCTCCCGGGCACGGGCCAGTAAGTACCGGTAGCGGCACAGCAGCGCCTGCCGCTCGTAAATGCGCTGCTCGATGAGGTCGGTATCCACCTCCATATCAAACATCATCTCGTTGCGCTTCAAACAAAACAGGCATTCCTTCAACTCCTCCTCCAGCTCCGGGTGGTAGCGCTCGTGCTCGGTGTCCCGCGGGATGCGGGCCGAAAGCAGGGTCTGCGGGTTTTGGTTGTGGGTTCGTTCCAGCATAGGCCGTCCTCCTCTTTTGGCTTCTGGTAGTTTGTACATTCCAGTATATGAAGGTGGCGGTGCAGAATATGCCGGTTTGTGGATGCGCTGCAGCGAACAGGTTTTATTTTAAGCAACTTTCAAAAACATTCACGCGTTGCCGTCGATTTCCAGAAAAGTACAACTTTTTTCAAAAATATGCTTGACAAAGCCTGCTTTTCTGCGTATAATAGCACACGTTGAGCGGCTCACGAGCCAAACAACAACAGCAAATCTTGGGGATTTGCATAGTGGTAGTGCGGTAGACTCTGACTCTACTTGTGGGAGTTCGATTCTCTCATCCCCAACCAGACAAAAGCCATCTGAGAAAGCTCAGGTGGCTTTTCTGTTTGTATGATTCCGCGCGGCGCAACGATTTAAAATGCGCTCCGCGTTCGCTTTGCGCATAATTAGCGGAATTGGTTTTTATTCGGGATTCAGAAAAGCCTGCGGGCTTTTCTGAATCCCCTTTTCACCTGTGGGGTCGTAACGGTCAGCTGCATTTGCAATTCAGACCACCATTTAACCATTGCAGCCCTCCCCGTGAAAATGGGATAGCGGAGCGCCCGCAAGCGCTCCACTATCCCGAAAATAAAAATAATATTTCCTTAGCTTATGCGCAGAGCGCAGCGGAGCGCATTTCCAATCGTTCGTACCGCTCGTTCGTACCGCACACACAAAAAAATCGGGTAGCCCGCAGACTACCCGATTTTGTACTATACCGGTGATTTTACCTTAATAAGGTTTTTTACAGAATAGTGATGCGGCCTGCGCCGTAGGCATCCTCATAGTTCAGCAGGTAGCCCGGGTAATCGGCCAGCGGGCTGTTGGCGGTGGTCAGGTGCGGCAGGCCTTCGCCATCCACGCCGCCAAAGCTCATGGCGTAGGTGGACATGACCAAATAATCCTCTGCCACATAGTCCTTGATGAGCTCGGCACCGTCGAACATGGCAAAGCCATCGCCCAGATTGCGCAGGGTGTAGTTCATGCCGGCCAGCGCGTAGGTCTTGCCCTCGTCCAGCGGGACATAGGTGCCGGAGGTCTTATCGTAGATCTTCACGTTCTGCACGCGCGGGGTGCCGGTGGCGCTGCCGATCCAGACGTTCTTGTCGTCGGTCTGCACGGTGTTGGGGATATCGGTGTGGATCTCGTAGGTTGCACCGGCCACATGCAGGAAGCCACCGTTCTCCTGGCCATCCGGGCCAACGAAGCGGGCTGCAAATTCCAGTGCGTCCTGGATCTGCTTGCCGGTGACTGACATCAGGCAGGCCACATTGCCGAAGGGGCTGACCTGCTTGCAGGTCTTGAAGCTCCAGTCGCCTGCATTCACATCTGCACGGATGCCGCCGCCGTTCATGATGGCAAGATCGCAGTGCAGCTGTTCGACCTCGTTGAAGTAGGAGTAGATGCCGTCGGCCACAAAGTCGCCGAGGTTCGTCTCGCCCAGACGGATGCGGCGCTTGCCGGTGGCGGGGTCAGAGATATAGAAGTTGGTCTCTGCCACAGCGATCTTCTCGCCCAGCATATCGTCCACAGCGCTCACCCACTCGGTCTGGATGCCTGCCACAGCGCTGTCCAGGCCGTCGTAAGTAGGAACCAGCTGGGTAGCGATGGAGCCGTCTGCCTTGATGGTCATCTCACCCACATTGGCAAAGTAAGAACCGGTCTGGGTCAGGGCCACTGCCTTGCCGGAGAGGTCCTTCACCCACTCGCACTCCATCACGGTGTGGGAGTGGCCGTCGATGAATGCGTCCAGGCCGGAGGTGTGCTCGATGACTTCCTTGCTGGTCCAGGGCGACGAGGACGGGTCTACGCCCAGATGGCCCAGGCCGATGACATAATCTGCGATCATGCGTGCCTTATTGATGGACTTCTGCACGGCGCTGTACAGCTTCTGGCCGTCCTCGCCGCCGAGGATATCGTAGACATACCGTTTCTGGTTTTTATCCATGAAGTAGGCCGGGGTGGATTTGGTGATGGTCTCCGGCGTGGTGATGCCCACGAAGGCGATGGTACGGCCGCTGATGCGGAAGTATTTGACATCCGACAGAACGCGGTTGTTCAGCGGCAGATTGACCCAGTTGCAGGACAGATAGGGATAGTCCGCATCTGCCATCAGCTCTTTTGCGCGGTCCATGCCGTAGTCGAACTCGTGGTTGCCCGGGGTGGCAGCGTCGTAACCGGCAGCGTTCATCAGCTGGATGATGGTCGCACCCTCATCCATGGAGCCGTAGGCAGTGCCCTGCACATGGTCGCCGGCGTCTACCAGCAGGACGTTCTTGCCGTCGTCCTGATAGCTCTTTTTCAAAGCAGCAATGGCGGCGTAGGTCAGCTTCGGGCTCTGCTTGTCAATGTAGGTGTGGACATCGTTGGTGTACAGAATGGTAATGTCCTGCACATCGCCGGTCCAGCAGGCAGACGCAGCGGGTGCGCCCAGTGCCATGGTGGCAGCGGCGGCGGACACACCGGCAGCCTTCATAAAGCTGCGGCGGGAGATAAGATTTTTCACAGGGAAACGACCTCCTTTTATTCTGGCTGTTACCAGCAGGCCTCCTCAGGCCCTGCTCTCATTGCTTTTAGCATAACACAGAACCCCGCCGCAGGCAAGCAAAAAAGCTCTTTTCCAACAAAGAAATTTAACTTTTTACCTATATTTTATCCAAAGTATTACTTTCCGCGAGAAAAAGGACCTCTCCGTGGCCTGTCGCAGGCGTTCGGAGAGGTCCTTTTGTTGGGGCCCTTTTCAGGGGCGGAGGACTATGATGTTATCAGATGGCATTGTATTCCTTGAGGATCTTCTCAAGGTCGGTGCCCTCGATCTTCTTCAGGGCTTCCTTCATGGCCAGGCGCGGGATGAGCGGCAGGTCCATGTCGGTGATCTTTTTGCCGTCGCGCAGCTTCACGGTGGCATCCAGCAGTGCGCGCACGTCGTAGGTGCTGCCCCAGACTTCGGGTACGCCGCGGTCAATGTTCAGCAGGGTGTACACAGCCTCCATGCCGGTACGCATGGAATACTCGGTGGTGAAGATGGTGTCACGGCCGGTCTCGGCAAATTGACCCAGGAAGGCAAAGTTGACAGCGCCTTCCGGCACGATGTCGGGGCGATCGCCCATGGCACGCGGCATGAAGAAAGCGTCGATATAGGGCATCATGACCGGGATGGTGTTGGCGCTGTGCTCGGCCAGTTCTTCGATCTGGTCCTCAGGCACACCGATGTGGTACAGCCACTCCATGCACAGCTCTTTGCCGGTGCAGTCGCGCATGGCCTTCTTGACGTAGTTGCCGGGCTTATCGCTGAACAGGCCGTAGACCCAGACACACAGCTGGTCCTTGGGCTGGTCGCGGAACTGCTGCTGACGGTTCAGTGTCCAGCTGAGCAGCCAGTTGGAGTCCTTGACCGTGACGATGCCGCCGGTGACGGTGTGGCCGCTGAACGGATCACGCTTGCAGATCTTCTGGATATACTGCGGGATCTTGTCGTCCAGCGTAGTGATGGTGGCACTCTCCCAGTTGGAGTGTTCGGGGTCGGAGCAGAACTTCTCCGGGTGACCGAAGGCAGGGTCCTGCGCAGCGATCTTCTTCCACAGATCCCAGCCGTTGCCCGGCTTGATGGTGGGGTCAAAGCCGGCAGCCTTGTCCTGTGCACCCATGGTGCAGCTCTCCACGCAGCCGCCGTTGGTGATGAACAGCAGGTCGTTCTCGGTCAGGTCGATGGCGTTGGTCTCGCCTGCGTGCTCTACCACCACGCTGCTGGCCTGCTTGCGCTTGCCGTCGATGTCAAACTTCACGTCCACTACCTTGGTCTCGTAGTGGAACTGAACACCGTGGTCCTTCAGATAGGTGACCATGGGCAGGATGATGGACTCGTACTGGTTGTAGCGGGTGAAGCGCAGGGCCGTGAAGTCCGGCAGACCGCCGATGTGGTGGATATAGCGCTTGAGATAGAGCTTCATCTCCAGAGCGCTGTGCCAGTTCTCGAAAGCGAACATGGTGCGCCAGTACAGCCAGAAGTTGGAGTTGAGCACTTCGTCATCAAAGAAATCCGTAATCTTCTTATCCTGCAGCTGCTCGTTGGGGGTGAAGAACAGTTTCATGATCTCCATGGCACCCTTGTCCGACAAGCCGAACTTGCCGTCGGTGTGGGCATCCTCGCCGCGGTTGACGGTGGCACGGCAGAGCGAGTAGTTGGGGTCCTCTTTGTTCAGCCAGTAGTACTCGTCCAGCACGCTGGCACCTTCGGTCTCCAGCGACGGGATGGAACGCAGCAGGTCCCACATGACCTCAAAGTGGTTGTCCATCTCGCGGCCGCCGCGCATCACATAGCCGATGTCGTACTTGTAGCCGTCGCAGGCACCGCCGGGGATGGGGTCCTTTTCAAACACATGGACATGCTCGCCCTTCATCTGGCCGTCACGCACCAGATAGCAGGCGGCAGTCAGGGCTGCCAGACCGGAGCCGATGATATAGGCAGATTTATGATCGACACCCTCGGGCTTTTTGGGGTGTGCAAACGCTTCGTAGTTGCCACTGGAATAATACATAGAGAAGAACCTCCTTGACGCTGTCACGTTTTTCCGGCACCGCTGTGCCGTTCCTTATGGCAACAGTATACCCCGGTGGAGGGGCGCAGACAACAAACAAACTCCGGCTCCTGTATAAAATTTATACAACTTTCCCCTTTTGTAGGAAATGCGTCTAAATTGTGACAAAAGGCTCCAGCAGGAGTGCCGGTAGTTTCTCTGAGGACCGTCCGCTGGGGTGGGACCCTGTTGCCCGTAGGGCAATAGGGCGGGCGA
>OBLG01002213.1_pt1 | contig 12502 bp, 6 predicted proteins | sample 1517451 | NCBI WGS metagenome assembly OBLG01 (sample SAMN04571694, study PRJEB22368) | human gut metagenome | biome: human gut; material: stool | host: Homo sapiens | place: Luxembourg | collected 2012-06-29
GGCCTTCGGGCCGCCTTTTTGAAATTTGACCGCTTCAGTCCAGAATTTCCTGCGCACCGGTCTTGATGCTGATGCGCACGGCGTGCGTTACAAGCGGGTCGTCTGACTTCTCGTGGTTGATGTCGTAAACGGCGGTGGTGTAGACATAGCCGTCGCGGATCTCAAGCGAGGAGTTGACGGAGGTGACGTAGGTGCCGTCCTCTGTGAGAGCGCTGCCGTAGAACCAGTCCTTGTCACCGAATTCCGTGAACGTTTTGCCGCAGTCATAGGAAATGGACATGTTGTTCGGCGTGGGCATGAAATAATCCGTCATCACAATAATGTCGCCGCTGATAGCGATGGCGTTGTAGCCGTTGATCGAACTGAGCTTCTTGCCATCCGTGTCGTAGAGGTCGGTGATGAACGAACCCATTATCGCACCGCCGATGTGATAGTTCATCAGGATGCGATTGTCCTGCGTCGAAAGGCTCGCGCTGACGGGCGTATCATAGTCCAGCGGCAGATCACAAACCGTCTCCACGCTGCCGCCCTCGTGCCAGCGGCAGAATTTGCCGCCAGCAGTGTACCAGAGGTAACCGCCCAGATCGACGTAGCTGTCGGCAGCCTTGATAAGCGAATCGCGGCTGACGGCATTTGTCGTGGTGGTCGAAGATGCGTCGGATGGCTTGGTGCCAGACTGGGCGCTGTGGTACCATTCGAGTATTACGTCATAGAGCGTCGCATACTTGCCGAAGTCACCAAATGCCAGATAATACTCTGTCGGCCGATTCTCGGCGCAATAGCCGATCACATTTCCACCTTGATAAGATTCAAACCAAGATTGGCTATCGCCTTTCAAATCAATCCGGATGTGATTCAGCAGGGAGATATTCTCAGGTTCGGATGTAGAAGAATAGCCATAGTTGCTCAGGTCCACGTGCAGCTCGCTTCCCTCAGTGCTGACCGGCTCGCGCGGACTGATAATCGAACTTGTAGCAGCCGGAAACAGAGTCAGCGATTCAATACCGCCATTCGATGCAAGCTGGAGGTCGGTCAGGAACGCGGTATCAGCGGGAGACTCGGAGTCGGAAGAGCCGTCCGTGAAGTAGATTCCTCCGTTGATCGTAAAGTGCTTGACCATCGCCTGCAAGATCACGGCCTCCTCCTCGACGGCGCGGTCGCGGTTCCAGCCCCACTGATTCTCTTCCGTGCTGCCGTCGAAGAGCCAGTGAATTTCGACTTCGTAGGTGGTGTTGTTGGGACCGGCAAAGAGCGTGACGATCGTGTTGCTCATGCCCTCATGCGTCACGTAGCGCCAGCAGCCGGTGTCGACCTTTTCCCCGGTCACGCCGGTGCTCTCCCATTCCGCCTTTGCGTCGTTGATGCCGCGCTCGAGCTTCTTGACACTGAAATACGAGCCGGTGTCATAGCGCGAGTACCAGTAGTCCGTGCCGGGGCTGCACGCCCAGCCGGTGATGGGAACATAGTAGTAGCAGAAGTTGTAGGTGCTGCCGGAGACCAGACGGCCCTCGACGCTGTTGCCGTGGCCGTAGCCGTCCTCGACCAGACCGTCGACGAGATTGGGAATGTACATCTTCGGCAGATCAAGCCCCGCGTAGTCGACATAGAAGTCGTGCAGGTAATACTTGAGGTCCACGCCGTAGCTGCATCCGTTGTACCACAGGCCGTCGTTGCTCATCGAGGTGCCGAGGATCTGATAGCCGGTCTTCTCGCCGTAGGTGTAGTGCAGGACGGTGAGATAGTGCGTCCAGTGTTCATTGAGATATCCGTCGTCCGTCAACTCCTGCCCGCCGACAATGTTGATCTGCGCGCCCGCCTCGTTCGTGGGCTTCATCTCGTACTGGAAGTACCACAGCTCCAGCACCGTGCCGTCGGGGGAGAGGTTGCCGAGCGAATCTGCCTGCTCCAGCCGCGTCACGCGCACATCGGCGACCGTGTCTTCGATCGAGCGGGACGCATAGTCGTTGTTTTCCGACACGGAGTAGGTCATCGTGCCTTTTTTGAGGTCTTCCACGCACGCGGCGGCATAGTCGTCCATCGAGGCGTAGATCGTGTCGTCCTCCTTTTCCAGCCGGTAGACCATGCAGAAGCATTCACTGCCGTCTTCCGCATAGTCGGCGGAAAGGCCGAGATAGATTGTGCCGTCTTCCTGCTCAAGAAGATAGGCCTGATACGGCTGAGAGTCCTTTGCCTCTTCGCAGTAGCCGGTCCATGCGGATTTGTTGTGCTGCATAAGGTCGTCGACCGGAGAAGCGTCTCTGGTGTTGCCGAAGAGTGCGTAGAAGGACTGCTTTTCCAGCTTGTATTCCTCCATCGGGCCGTAGATAAGGGCATAGCCCAGATCGTTGAACATTGTGACGTATTTCTCCCCTGCGGGATTCGTCGCGGTGCGGAAGGTGGGGTATGCGCCATCCGTAAAGCCATCCGTAAAGCCGGGCGCTTCATATAAGAGCGTGTCGACCGTATAGCTCTTGTCGGCAAACGGGTCGTCATTTTTCTGCGCGCGCTCGCCCCAGCCGACGGCGCAGCCCGCCGTGAGCGTCAGCGCCAGCACGAGGGCGACAACGCCGAGCCCGCGCTTTTTCTGCGCGCCCAGCACGTTCGTGATGCGGCGTTTGAGCCGCTCGACCGTGCCGCCGAAGCACGTCGTCGCGGGCAGCGCCCGCACGCTGGACTGCACGGCGGCGAGCAGCGTCCGGCTGTAAGCCGCGCGCTCGGGGAGTTCGAGCCCGTCGGTCGCCGCGCTGTCGCAGGCGAGCTCGATGTCCTCGTCCGCCTGACGCAGCATCAGATACACCACGGGGTTGAACCAGTGCATCGCGTTGGCCGCGAGCAGCACGAGCTTTAAGAGCATGTCGCGCCGCTTGAGGTGGCACAGCTCATGGCGCAGGATGTAGCGCAGCTCCTGCACGTCGTAGCGCTCGTGGGGAAGGAGCAGCCGCGGGCGCAGCAGGCCCGTCACTGCGGGGGTGGAGATGGCCTCGCAGACGATCATCTCCGGTGCGCTCACGCCTAAGTCGCGCGCCGTATTAGAGAGCATCGCGGCGTAGTCCGCGCGGGAAACGTCTCTCTTCCAGCGGCGCACCGTGCGGCGGAAGTGGGCGTAGGAGATACCCTGATACAGCAGGAACGCCGCCGCGCCCGCGAGATAGCCGTAAAACAAGATCGTCGTCACGGGGATGTAGCGCGTCGTCTTCTGCTCGGGATTCGTCACAGGGCGCTGGATGATCGTGTCGCGCACCTGTGCGGGGGACTGGCCGCTTTTTTCGGCCATGTCGCCAAACAGGTTGTCGGTCGATTGGATGGCTGTCTTATCCGTGCCGACAAAGAGTGTGTAGTCTTTCGGCGGCGCGGCCTGCACCGGCGCGTTTTTCACCGAAAAATCGACCGGCAGCAGCAAAAATGCCGCCATCGCCAGCCACAGCCAGCAGCGCGTCTTCGCGCGGTAGCGCTCGCGCCAGAGGGGTTTGAGTACCAGCATCGCCAGAATGGCGAGGGAACCTAACAGGGAAGTTTTCAACAGATTCAGCAGAAATGTTTCCATGGTGCGTCCTCCTTATATTTCCGTTTAACGGCTCATATCGTCCAAAAACTGCCGCAGCTCGTCGATCTCGCTCTGCTCGAGCGGCTTTTCGGCGTTCAGCGCCGCGACAAAGCTGCCGAGCGACCCGCCGTAGAGGCGCTTCAGGACGCTGCGGCTCTCAAATTCGAGGTATCTGTCCTTTGAGACGAGCGGCGTGTACAAATTGTTCCGCCCCTCGCGGCGGCTCGAGAGGAATCCTTTTTCGCACAGGCGAGTAAGGTAGGTGTTGACGGTGTTGGCGCTCCAGCCGTGGCTCGCGAGCGCGCCGTCGAGATCGCCGCGGCTGACCTCGCCGCCGACCTCCCAGATGGCCTGCATCACGGCAAGCTCCGCATCGGGCAGTCTCTTTTTATCGTCCATGGGTTGACCTCCTTAGATGATCTACTACATTTGTCGTTGACAACTATATACTACATATGTAGTAGTTTGTCAAGCGCTTTTGTGCGCTTTTTCGTTTTGCAATGAAAATTGCAGAAAACAGGGGAAAGACATGACGGCAAATCGTCAAAATGAAAGATGCTGTTCAATTATTTGAATAAGTTCTTGCAAATCTTTCTGAAAATCGCTTGCTTTTGTGCAAAGCGCAAGGTATAATGAAGAAACCGTATGAAATCATTTGGCAATTCAATAAATAAAAATTTGAGAGGAGATCTTTATCATGGCAAAGTTCAAAGTTTACTACACCATCGAGCTCAACGAGGTGGCCACGCACATCTTCGAGTCCAACGACTTTGAAGTGAAGCTGTGCAGCCATAACGACGAGGAGACCTACGTCAAGGAGCTCGCCGAGTTCCAGCCCGACGCCATCATGTGCCGCACCGAGCCCATCACCGCCAAGATGATGGACACCTGCAAGAACCTCAAGGTCATCGGCAAGCAGGGCGCCGGCCTCGATAACATCGACATGGACCACGCCCACGCCAAGGACATCACCGTTGTCTACGCGCCCGCCGGCAATGCCAACGCCGTCGCCGAGCACGCCGTCATGCTGATGCTCATGTGCGCCAAGCGTTTCACCTATGTTGACCGTCAGTTCCGCGGCGGCAACTTCCTCGTCCGCATGGGCATGGAGCACACCTATGAGCTCGGCGGCAAGACCCTCGGTATGATCGGCTGCGGCCGTATCTCCCAGCTCGCCATGCAGAAGTGCAAGTACGGCTTCGGCATGAACGTCATCGGCTACGATCCGTACCTCACGCAGGACAAGATCGGCGATCTGTGCGAGCTGAAGGCCACCGCCAAGGAGGTCTGGGAGCAGGCCGACTTCGTGTCCGTGCATCTGCCCGTCGTTCCCTCCACCGAGCACTCCATCGGCCGTGAGCAGTTCAGCTGGATGAAGCCCACCGCTTCCTTCATCAACTGCGCGCGCGGCGCTCTGATCAAGGAGAACGAGCTTGTTGAGTGCCTGAAGGACGGCACGCTGTTCCAGGCCGGTCTCGACGTTTTCGAGCATGAGCCCATCCAGGAGTCCAGCCGCGAGCTGTTCAACCTCGACAACGTCATCATGACCCCGCACATGGCCGCCACCACCGAGCAGAGCGTTCTGAACTGCTGCACCTCCGTCGCCAACGACATCGTCGCCGTCTGCAACGGCCAGGAGCCCAAGGTCAAGGCCCAGAAGCCCAAGTTCTAAGTTATTTCTGTTTCGTAGAAACTACTTATTAAAAGGGACGCCTCGAAAGAGGCGTCCCTTTTTTGCGCCCTTGGGCGCGGGGGGACAGCCAGGCAGAGCTGCTGCTTTTTATTCCCATAGCGTGTGGAGACGCGGGAAAGGGGGCCATTGTCTCACGCGAGAGAATGGCCCCCTTATCCCAAGCAGCGCCAGCGGCGCTGCTTTCCCTGCGCCTTTGGGTGCAAAACGATCCCGTGGTGCAAGATATTCTTCATTCTTGTTAAATAGTTAACGAAATGAAAGAAAAAAATCAAAATTGCCTACATTTTTCTCAACTTTGCAGTTGATTTTTCATTTTCCTGTGTGTATAATCAAAATCGAAGAAAATCGGATCTCATTCCGGATTTACAAATTTTAAAGGAGAAGTCAAATGAAAGAATTGTACGTCGTCAACTGCTGCCGTACCGCTGTCGGTTCCTTCGGCGGTTCCCTGAAGAACACCCCCGCCGCTCAGCTCGGCTCCATCGTCGTGAAGGAAGCCCTCAAGCGCGCGAATGTCGCTCCCGAGAATGTCGATGAGCTGATGTTCGGCTGCATCCTGACCGCCGGTCTCGGTCAGAACGTCGCCCGTCAGGTCGGCGTGGGCGCCGGTCTCCCCTATTCCGTCCCCGCCTATACCGTCGGTATGGTCTGCGGCTCCGGTATGAAGTCCGTCATTGAGGCTGGCCGCGCCATCCTCGCCGGCGATGCCGATATCGTCGTCTGCGGCGGCACCGAGAACATGAGCGCCGCTCCCTACGCCGCTCCCGATGCTCGCTGGGGCGCCCGCATGGGCGACAAGAAGCTTGTCGACACCATGATCAAGGACGGCCTGTGGGATGCGTTCAACAACTACCACATGGGCACCACTGCCGAGAACATCTGCGATGTTTGGGGCATCACCCGCGAAGAGCTCGACGCCTTCGGCGCTGCCTCCCAGCAGAAGACCGAGGCCGCTCAGGCTGCCGGCCGTTTTGACGATGAGATCGTTCCCGTCCCCGTGAAGGTCAAGAAGGAAATCGTCGAGTTCAAGAAGGATGAGTTCCCCCGCGCCGGTTCCACCGCCGAGGGTCTTGCCAAGCTGCGCGGCGCGTTCCCCGTCGGTCCTGAGGGCGTTGAGGACGAGATCGTCCACACCTTCGAGCCCACCGGCATCCACGAAGCCGATACCAAGAAGCACGTCCAGCGCGTCACCGCCGGTAACGCCTCCGGCATCAACGACGGCGCTGCCGCCATCGTCCTCGCTTCCGGCGAGGCCGTGAAGAAGTACAACCTCAAGCCCATGGCCAAGCTCGTCAGCTGGGGCCAGGGCGGCGTCGACCCGAAGATCATGGGCGTCGGCCCCGTGCCCGCTTCCCGTCAGGCCATGCAGAAGGCCGGCCTGACCATCGACGATATCGACCTCGTCGAGGCCAACGAAGCCTTCGCGGCCCAGTCCATCGCTGTTGCCCGTGAGCTCGGCTTCGACATGAGCAAGGTCAACGTCAACGGCGGCGCGATCTCCATCGGTCACCCCGTCGGCGCTTCCGGCGCTCGTATCATCGTCACCCTGCTGCACGAAATGCTCAAGCGCGACGACGCCAAGAAGGGTCTTGCCACCCTCTGCATCGGCGGCGGCCAGGGCGTTGCCACCATCTTCGAGAAGTGCTAAAGCACCGCTAACCCCTGAAAATAAAAGGAGACCTCGAAAGAGGTCTCCTTTTTATTTTGTCCTCTGCACGGTGCAGGGAAAAAAGCAGCGCCCCTGCCGCGACGCAAAAAGGAAGCAGCCCTTTCGGGCTGCCCCTCACGCGCCCTCGCGGGCGCAAACGCCGTACAGTGCGCCGCGCTGCGATTTAACCCTCCGCCTGCGCGGCGACGATCGCCTCGTAGATCGTCTGCGGGTCAAGCTTATCGTAGTCCTCGCTCGTGGCGATGACGGCGGAATCCATCTGCTCGGCGATGAAGTTCGAGAAATACTCGTCGCGCACCTCATCGGCGGCTGCGGCCTTGTCGAGCGGCAGGCGGAGCAGGATGTGATAGCCGAAGCTGGATTCGACGACTTCACTCACCTCGCCCTCGGAAAGCGCGTAGGCGGCGTCTTCAAACTCCTGCACCATCGAGCCGGTCGTGAAGGTGTAGCCGGTGGGATAGGTCTCGCGGCCGGGGTCCTCGCTGTACTCGTCGGCGAGCTCGGCAAAGTAGGAGGCGATGTCGTCGCCGGTGTAGGAATTGAGCTTTTCGACGAGCTCCTCAGCGAGCGCTTTCTTTTCGGCCTTCTGCTCGTCGGTGAGGGCTTCGCCGGTCGTCATGTCCTTCGTCGCAAGCAGGATGTGGTCCGCCGTGATGTAGCCCTGCTCGGCGGCGTAGACGGCGAGGTCCTCGTCGGAGGCGTAGAGCGCGCTGCCCTCGGTATTGTAGAGCTCATAGAGATTCTGATACAGGTAGTTCGAGCGCGCGACGCGGTCATAGGTCTCGCGGCGCATGCCGAGCTTGGCGATCTCGGCCTCAAAAGCTTCCTCGCTGCCGTACTGGTCAATGTAGCTCTGGTCGCTCTCGGCCATGGCGGCCTCCTGCTCGGCGGTAAGCGTCACGCCGTACTTGCTGGCGAGATTTTCAAGCACCAAGTGCTGCTTGACGGACGAGAGCACGCTTGCTTTCACATAGTCGGAGACACTCATGCCGTCGGAGAGGGTGTCGTCCCAGTTGATGGACGAGCCGGTGTAATACTGCATGTAGCTGTCGAGATACGACACGTCGTAGCCGATCCAGTATGCGACAAGGTCGGCGCTCGCGCCGTTGCCGTTCAGGCTTGCGACGATCGCGTCGGGCGCGACGCCGGTCGCTTCGTAGCAGAGACCCTCCTGCATCGTGCCGGAGGTGAAGCCGTTCGAGGGCGAGAGCGACACGACGGCAAAGGTGAGCGCCGCGGTGATGGCCGCCGCGCCAAGGAACGAAAGCAATCTCTTCTTGATCATAATGTTACCTCTTTTTCGTTTTCTTCCTTATTCACACGCAGGTCTCCGACCAGCGTCAAGGCAGTATCCAATGCGTCCTCGTTTGGCGTAAGACGCAGCAGGAGCTTCGGCTCCGTCTCCGTGGCGGAGAGCGTGAGCCGGCGGCGGTTCTTCGGCAGTGAGCAGAGGGCCATCACGGCCTCCACGGGGACTGCCTCGGACGCGGCAAAGGTGAAGGTGATCTCGCTGCCGCGCTGCGAGATATCGCTCACGCCGATCTGCACGGCCTCCGCGCGCAAAAGCGCGACATCCATGAGCTTTAAAACCGGCTGGGGCGGCTCACCGTAGCGGTCGATGAGCTCGTCGAGCAGCTCCTGCGACTGCTCGGCGGTGCGCAGCGCCGCGATGCGGCGGTAGATATCCATGCGCTGCTCGCCCGATGGAATGTAGCTCTCCGGCAGGTTGGCCGAGACTGTGAGGTCTGCCGAGCATTCGGTGCGCTGCGGCGCTCTTTCGCCGCGCTGCTCGAGCACAGCCTCTTCCAAGAGCTGCAAGTACATATCGTAGCCGACGCTCATCATGTAGCCCGACTGCTCGGGGCCGAGCAAATTGCCCGCGCCGCGAATCTCAAGGTCGCGCATCGCGATACGGAAGCCCGAGCCAAACTCCGCGTATTCGCGGATGGCCGTCAGGCGCTTGGCCGCAACCTCGGTGAGGATCTTGCCCGCGCGGTAGGTCATATAGGCATAGGCCCGGCGCGCGCTGCGGCCGATGCGCCCGCGGATCTGGTGCAGCTGGGCGAGGCCGAGGCGGTCGGCGTCCTCGATGATGAGGGTGTTGACATTTGGAATGTCGATGCCCGTCTCGATGATCGTCGTGCAGACGAGCACCTGAATTTCTCCGTCCGAGAGCTGCTGCATCACGGACGACAGACCCTTTTCGTCCATCTTGCCGTGCGCGACGCCGATAGCGACGTCGTCGCCGAGGAGCTTTTTGAGTGTCGCGGCGCAGCGGTCGATGGTCTCAACGCGGTTGTGCATGTAGTAGACCTGCCCGCCGCGCGCGAGCTCGCGCCGGATGGCGTCGGCGATGACGCTCCAGTTATGCTCGAGCACATATGTCTGCACCGGCTGGCGGTCGACGGGCGGGACCTCGATGGTCGACATGTCGCGGATGCCCGAAAGCGCCATGTTGAGCGTTCTGGGGATGGGCGTTGCCGAGAGCGTCAGCGTGTCGACCTGACGGGAGAGCTCCTTGAGCTTTTCCTTGTGCGTTACGCCGAAGCGCTGCTCCTCGTCGATGATGAGAAGGCCCAAGTCCTTGAAGTGCAGGTTCTTTTGCAGCAGTGAATGCGTGCCGATCAAAAGATCGATCTTTCCCGCGGCCGCGTCCTGCATGATCTGCTTTTTCTGCGCCGGCGTTTTGAAGCGCGAGAGCACTTCGATGCGCACGGGGAACGAGCGGAAGCGGTTCAGCGCCGTCGCGTAGTGCTGCTGGGCGAGCACGGTGGTCGGCACTAAGATGGCCGCCTGCTTGCCGTCGAGCACGCACTTCATCACGGCGCGCAGCGCGACCTCAGTCTTGCCGTAGCCGACGTCACCGCAAAGCAGGCGGTCCATCGGCGTCGAGCGCTCCATGTCGGCCTTGATCTCGGCGATGGCGCGGAGCTGATCGTCGGTCTCTTCGTAGTCGAAGGCCTCTTCAAATTCCTTCTGCCACGGGGAGTCGGGCGAAAAGGCGAAGCCCGGGCGGCGTTGGCGCTCAGCGTAGAGCGCGATGAGCCCTTTGGCGAGGTCCTTTGCCGCGGCGCGCGCCTTCGTTTTCGCGCGCGACCAGTCCGTGCCGCCGAGCTTTGAGAGCTTCGTACGTATTTGGCCGTCCTCGTCCTCGCCATGGCCGCCGATGTATTTCGACACCATGTCGAGCTGCGTCGCGGGGACGTATAAGCTGTCGTTGCCCGCGTAGCAGATCTTGATATAGTCCTTGTCCACGCCGTCGACGCGCATGCGCTCGATGCCCGCAAAGCGGCCAATGCCGTGGTGGACATGCACGACGAGATCGCCGGGGGAGAGGTCTTCATAGGAGCGCAGCGCGGCGCGGGCCGACGTCTCTTTCTTCGGCCGCGCCTTTGCGCGCTTGCCGGAGAGGGGAGCGGTCAGCTGGCCCTCGGTCAGGATGACGAGCTTTAATTGTGGATATTCGCTGCCCGCGCTCAGCGCGCCGAGGCCGATGACGGTCTCGTGCGGGGCGGGGAGGCGGTCGTTTTTCAAGTTGAGCTGCGCGCGGATGTTCCGCTCTTCCAAAAGGCGCCGGAAATTCTTCGCGCGCGTTTCGTTGCCGCAGAGAACGAGCACGCCGCAGCCTGCGCCAAGATAGCGCTCCATGTCGCCCGCGGCGGTCTCCAGGCTGCCGCCATACGACGGCAGCGAGCGCGCGTTCATGCTGAGGATGGCCCTCGGCGGCAGCAGATTGCGCGACGTGGGGAGCGAATCGAGCAGCAGCACGGGGAACGCGCCCATGCGGTGGCTCAATGCCTCCTGACTCAGCGCGAGCGCGGCGAATTCGCCGCACAAAACGCCCTCTTCGATCAGGGGCTTCACGTCCTCGGAGAGCTCCCAGTGGTAGTTCTTGCTGCGTTCCAAAACGCGCATGCCGTCGCTGACGGCGATCAGCGTGTCGGGAGAGAGATAGTCGAGCGCGCAGACTTCGTCGGGGTAGCACGCGGCGAGATACCGGTCCATGCCGCCGAGCGGCAGGTCGTTACGAAGGCGCTCGATGTCGCTGCGCAGCGTTTGGACGATGGGGCTGTCTTCGGCCTTTTTCGCAATTTTCTGCGCGGCGCGCCCAAGGCGCTCGAGCATTTTTTCGCGCCCGCCGTCCGAGAGGGCGGGCAGCACCTCCGCCGCGGGCAGGACGGTCAGGGATTTGACGTTCTGCGTGCGGCGCTGGGTCGTCACGTCGAATTCGCCCATCGCGTCGACCTCGTTGTCGAAAAACTCGACGCGCACGGGCGCGCTCAGCGGCGACCAGACGTCGAGAATGCCGCCGCGCAGCGCGAACTGGCCGACGCCCTCGACCGTTTCCGCGCGCGTGTAGCCGCTTTCGACAAGCTTTTTCGAGAGTGTGTTCAGGTCAAAGCGGTCGCCGAGCGAAATGTCCGTCACCGCGCCGCGCAGCGCGTCGGGCGGGAGCGTTCGCTGCATCAGACCATCGACCGTCGCGACCAGGATTGGCGCTTTTCCGGCGGCAAGGCTGCACAGCGAGCCGATGCGCTGCTGCTCCCAGCCGTGGGAGGCGAACACGCGGTCGCGCAGCTGCCATTCGCGCGCGAACAGCAGGCTCACGTCCTCACCGAGCAGCTCGTGCAGGTCGCCCGCCATGCGGTTTGCCTCGTTTTCATCCGCGCAGACGATCAAAAGCGGGCGCTGTGTCTTGTGCCGCACGGCAGCGGTGAGCTGCGCGCGGTGCACACCCGAAAGACCCGATACGGCGATGGGCGATGTGCCCGCGTCAAGCGAGAGCAGCAGCTCGCGCACCTCGGGAAGAGCGGCGAGCGCTTCATTGAGTTTGTTCATCCCCTGCGCCATACCGTATCCCTCCTCCTGCAGCGCGCAAAAGGGCAGATCCGCCGCAGCCGCGGCGGGTCATGCCCGTGGTCGTCAGTCATTTTATTATATAGGCTTTTGGCAAAAAGTCTATGTCGATTTTTTAAATTTTGGCGGCAAAAAGCGTTCAGCCGTTGTAGCGGTTCTGCGCGGCGCTCACGCCGTCGGTGATGATGCACTCCGCCGCGCCGAGCGCGCGGTCAAGCACACCGTCGATGACCTTGCGCTCATTGGCCGTGAACGGGCCGATGACCCAGTCGACAATGTCGTGCTCCGGCGCGCCGACACCGACCTTGACGCGCGGGAAAGCGTCGGTGCCGAGGTGCGCGATGATGTTCTTGAGGCCGTTGTGTCCGCCCGCGCTGCCGCTGCCGCGCACGCGGAGCTTGCCGAGCGGGAGCGAAATATCGTCGGAGATGACGATGACGTGGTCGGCAGGAATTTTATAGAACCGCGCCGCCTCGCCCACAGCCTCGCCGGAGAGGTTCATGTAGGTCTGCGGCATCATCAAAAGCACATTCGCCCCGCCAAATTCGATGACCTCCGTCAGCGCGCGGAAGCGCAGGCGGTTGCAGCGCAGATCGCGCTTGTCGATCAACCGCTCCGCGGCCATGAAGCCGATGTTGTGGCGGGTGTTTTCATACTGCTTGCCGTAGTTGCCCAAACAGACGAGCAGCCATTCCGGCGGGCCGGATTTTTTGAAAATCATGAAAATGTTCCTCACTTT
>OBLG01002219.1_pt1 | contig 12468 bp, 12 predicted proteins | sample 1517451 | NCBI WGS metagenome assembly OBLG01 (sample SAMN04571694, study PRJEB22368) | human gut metagenome | biome: human gut; material: stool | host: Homo sapiens | place: Luxembourg | collected 2012-06-29
CGACCATTCCGCTTACCTGCTGGGGGCTATGAACGGCAGCCAAAAGCGGTACGAAAGACTGGCGGGCTGCACCGACTACAAGAAAGCCGTGCAGATCATCAAGGATGGTGGCTATGCGACGAGCCTTGACTATGTGCAGAAGCTCTGCCGTGTCATCGAGGAGTGGAACCTCACGCAGTATGATGCGTCCACGACTGACGCATCTGCAACTGGTCTTTATCGTGTACGGAAGAGCTGGTCGGATGCCGCATCCCAGAAGGGGGCGTTCCGTGACCTCGGTAACGCAAAGGCGTGTGCGGACAAGAATCCCGGTTATTTTGTGTTCACTGAGGATGGCAGGGCTGTCTATCCCATCGGCACTGCCTTCCAGCCTTACACGGTTCGGGTGTCCACCAACTGTCTTCGTATCCGCAAAGGCCCCGGCACGAATTACGGCTCCCGTGGTTTCACTGGCAGGGGTGTGTTCACCATTGTTGCGGAGGCAACGGGCAAGGGCGCATCTAAGTGGGGGCTGCTGAAGTCCTTTGCTGGCAAGCGTAACGGCTGGATCAGCCTCGACTACGCAAAGAAGCTCTGATAAAACGGTGCAACCCGGCACATAGACAAGGGCGGCTGTCACAGCGATTTCGGGCTTTTCGGTTTTCTCCGGGAAGCCTTTTACATTGTCAAATCTACTGTGATCTTGGCGGTTTGTCAGGCAGATAGTTTGTCGATAATATGCCGATTTATCTGGGCGACAGAACTTGCTATTCAGCCGTACATGCGGCATTATACGACTACCAAAAGACTAACTATTAAAAGTCAAGCCCCAAAACAAAATTTTCGAGAGGAATTTTAAGGTGGTGAAAATTGGTATAGCAAACAAGAGCATCCGTTGTCGGATACTCGCTCCGTATAAAATCGCACGCTTAATAATCAGCTAAGAAGGCTTTCCCAGAACGCTGCATAGCAAAAATAAGCCTTACCAGCTTTTTAGCAGCATGAGAGATGGCAACATTGTAATGCTTTCCCTCAGAACGCTTCTTTTCAAGATAGGCCGAGAATGTAGGACACCAAAGGCAAACATATTTGGCGGCATTGAAAAGAGCATATCGCAAATATCTGGAGCCACGCTTTTCCATGTGAGCATAACAGTTTTGCAGTTGCCCTGACTGATATGTAGATGGAGAGAGTCCAGCATAAGCCAGCAGCTTGTCTGCGCTTGCAAAGTTGGAAAAATCTCCAACTTCAGCAAGAATCATTGCACCCATATGTCGGCCAATACCGGGGATTGTAAAGATGGGAGAATCCATCTGAGATGTAATCTTGTCAATTGCGGATTCTACCTCAGAAATTTCTTTGTCCAGCTCGCGGATGAGAGCAATCGTGTGTTTCAACTCCATAGACTTAGCAGGCATTTTCGAGCCAATGGAGACCCCTGCGGCTACTTGGATTTCCGCGGTTTTAGACTTGGTATAACGACCTTTAGAGGCGGTGCAAAGAGTCTCAGCGAGTTCTTCAGTATTGGCGTTTGCGATATAGCTTGCACCCGGATAGTTGCTCAGCAGTGCGTATACAACAGCGATGTGCAGGCTTGAAACCAGCTTTTCGAGCTCCGGAAATAGAATATTCACTAACCGCGCAACGGAGCTTTTCAGCTTGGCGCGCTCTTTTACCTTATCAAATCTGTATCTGGTTAGTGACTTTAGCTCTTCATTGTGGTATGCTGTATTTGAGTAGGACTTGAGGTCCACATCAGACATGAGCATCATTGCAATGGTACGCGCGTCTATCCGATCTGTTTTGGTTCTTCGCAGGCTGAGACTTTTCCGGTAGAGGTTCGTGTGCAGAGGGTTAATGACATAGGTTGCCAGGCCGCTGTCTAAAAGAAACCCCAGCAGATTGTAGCTGTAATGTCCTGTGGCTTCAAGCCCTACTTTTATTTTGCTTTCACCTTGGGAACAGCTTTGGATTCTTGAAAGAAGCGTCTCAAAACCGATGCGGTTATTGGCAATGGTAAATACATCTGCCAAGACCGTTCCTTCCGAGTTGAGGATAAAGCAATCGTGCTTGTCCTTTGCAACATCGATACCAACAAAAATCATTTCTTTTTACCTCCGGCGTTTTATTTTACAGTGCTGCTTAGAGCCACACCTCTTTGCTATGTAACCTCGTTCTATATAAACCGTCTGGCGGTATCTAACTGATTAACACTAAAAACAAAGAGCCGTGGTTGGAGCCTTTCGGAAACCGTCTTGCGGTAGGAGGTTTAAACCAATCCACAGCACCTTGTCTATTGTAGCATTTTGTCCTTGGAGAGGGACTTTAATAACTACTACTTTATAATACGAGGAGGATTACACTATGGAAATCATGGTTAAGCGGAAACGTGCCGCAGTCTACTGCCGAGTCAGCACCGGGTTGGAATGCCAGGAAGGTTCCTATGAAATCCAGAAAAGCTATTATACGAATCTCCTTGCAAACAGCCCCGATGAGGAACTCGTCCGAGTATATGCAGATGAAGGCAGTGGACGCAGCACGCAGGGCCGCCCTGAGTTCCAACAGATGATCCAGGATTGTGAGAATGGCAAAATCGATGTCATCTACACCAAGTCCATCTCCCGCTTTTCCCGAAATATGCTTGATTGTGTGACCGTGGTGCGAAGGCTGAAAGAGTTGGGCATCCCGGTCTTTTTTGAAAAGGAATGCATCAATACCATGGACAGGCAGAGTGAGCTGTTCTTCCATATCCTTGCGATTATCGCTGAGGAAGAATCCAAAAGTATCGGCAGGAATCTGAAACTGGGGCTTTTAGGGCTCCACGATGAAGGCATTCCTACCGGACGGGTGACCTACGGGTACCGCAGAGTGAACAAGGCAGGAGAGTGGCGCATTGAGGAATCAGAAGCACGGCGAGTGCGCTACGCATTTGATCAGGCGGCAAAGGGTGTCTGCTACAAGGACATCCGTGCTGGACTGGACAGGATGGAAAAGGCCGAGAATACCGGCGTTTCGTGGACTCAAAACCGGAATCGGCTGACTAAACTGCTGAAGCACATTGCCTATCAGGGCGATTACATGACGGACTGCTACTATACAACCTATGGCAAGAATGGCAAGCGATACAGCAAACTCAACAAGGGGGAACGCCCCCAAGTCCATCTGGAAGATCACCACGAGCCCATCGTCAGCAGAGAACAGTTCGAGCGTGTCCAAACGCTTATGCGGATGGGACTGCTGGATTCCGGTCGCTGCCGATTCACGGAAGAAGAGAGAAAGATTCTGGATGACCCTAAATGGCAATAAGGAGAGGCGAACATGGAGATTACAGTTGAAAAAGCAAGAGCGAACATACAAAAGCCCGGAACGCAGGCACTCGGTACATTGAAAACCGTTCGTGTGGCAGTCTATGCCCGTGTCAGCACGGACATGGAGATCCAGCTCCACAGCCTGGAAGAACAGATGCGTTCCTTCCGGACAAAAATCGCCCAGCACCCCGGCTGGACGCTGGTGGATGTTTATGCTGATAAGGGTATCAGCGGTACCAGCGTGAAAAAACGCATGGAGTTCCTGCGAATGATGAAGGACTGCGAGGACGGCAAGGTCGATTATGTGATGACCAAAAGCATTTCCCGCTTTGCCCGTAATACGGTAGAGTGCCTTTCCTATGTCCGTCATCTTCAGAGTATGGGCGTGCAGCTTTATTTTGAGAAGGAAGGACTGGATACGGCAACGGCGGTGTCAGAGCTGATCCTGACGGTCATGGCTGCCTTTGCACAGGAAGAAAGCCGTTCGATCTCGGAAAACCTGAAATGGGGTATTCGCAAGCGGTTTGAGGCGGGCGAAGCCCGCTGGTGTGCGACTTACGGATACCGGAAGGGACCGGATGGGGAGATCGTCATTGAACCGGACGAAGCTGCTATTGTGCGGATGATCTTCAAGATGTACCAGTATGGCATCACGATGCCGGATATTCTGGAAGAACTGAACTTCATGAGGACTCCTTCGGCAAGGGGCAAGGAAGCGTGGAACAAGACCGCACTCAAGTATTTGCTTCAGAACGAGAAGTATATCGGAGATGTGAGGCTTCAGAAGTGGATCAGTGTTGACCACATCTCCCACAAGAGTGTACCGAATGATTCTACCGTTGTGCCGATCTACAATGTCAAAAATCATCACGTCCCCATCATTGACCGCCATACGTTCCTGCAAGTGCAGCGGATCATGGAACTGAAAACGCCCCACGGAGAGTACAGCCGGTATCCTTATTTTGACACGACTTTTGTATGCCCGTATTGCGGAAAGAAGATGATTCCCAAGACGATGAAGACGAATTCTTTCGGCCGAATCATCGGGTGCTTTGGTGTGGACGGCTGCCGGAAGTACGCAATGATAACAAATCTGGTGGATACCGCCCTGCTGGAAGCTTATAACACCCTCAAAATCAAGGAGAAAAGCCGGTCTGCAGAGATGATGCGGATGCTGGAAATCAAAAAAGAAAGCCCTAAGATGGAGACAGTCCAGTATTATTGGCTGGATGACCTGATTGACCGTGTGGAATTCAAAGATGACACGATGAAGGTGTTCTGGAAGTGCGGTCTGACCAATAAGGTGGACATGAACATCCCGAAGAATCGGAAGCCGGAAGTCATAGCAAAACGCTATTGTGCCATGAAGGATCGTATTCTGGAAAGTGCGAATAAGCCTGTGAATAGTGAGGAACCGGTCAAGGAAAGCAAAATAAAGCGCCCTGCGGATGCCCAGCGGACAGCAGCCAGACAGGCGGCAATGAATCTTCGTTCCAGACAGAAAGGAAAAGTAGCAAATGATAATTAAGAAAATCATGCCCAAGAGCTCCATTGCAAGAAAGCGTGTGGCGGCTTATTGCCGTGTCAGCACCTTGCGTGAGAACCAGGTAGAGAGCTTTGAGACCCAGAGAAGGTACTATACGGATTTGATCAAGAGTCACCCTGAGTGGGAATTGGTCAAAATCTACGCAGACAGGCATTCGGCAACTAAGGCAGAGAACCGCCCGGGATTTCAGGAGATGGCTGCCGATGCCCAAGCGAGAAAGATGGACATCATTCTCTGTAAAAGCATCTCCCGCTTTTCCCGCAATGTGGTGGACTGCCAGCGGTACACAAAATGGTTTCAGACCCTTGGAGTTACAGTCATCTTTGAGGAACAAGACATCCGCACGGATGACCCTACTTCTGATTTTGTCCTTTCCATGATGGCGGCCGTGGCACAGGACGAAAGCCATTCGATCAGCGTGAATGTCCAGCTTGCCTATGAGAACCGCTTTGCACGGGGCGAGTACAATCTCGGCAACAATCGTATTTTGGGATATGACTGTGTGGATGGTGTCCTGGTTCCCAATAAAGACGCATGGATTGTAAGAGAGGCATTCAAAAGATTCATAGAGGGAGAAAGCTATCGCCAGATAGCGAAAAATCTGGAAGCCATGGGAGCGCAATGCTTGCACAGCAAGCGAAGCTTTGGTGTGGAGACGCTTCGGTACATGATTTCAAATGAAACCTATGTGGGGGATAAAAGATTGCAAAAGAAGGCACCCGTTGATTATCTAACTAAAAAGCCAGATCCAAACAGAAAAGTGGAATCCAAGTATTTGTGGGATGACCATGAAGCAATCGTTGACCGGGAAACATGGGATAAGGCACAGGAAATTCTGGAAGAACGAAAAGAACTGGCAAAAAAAGGAATTAGAAAAACTAATAGGGAGCATCACTTCCTCTATGGAAAAGTATTCTGTGGGGAATGTGGTGCTCCTTTTTTGCGCCGTACATTCAATGGCTCGACTCCGTATAAAGCGTGGAACTGCCGTAATCGCCAGAAGGGAAAAGGCGAGGTCAAATGTAGCAATCGCTTTATCCGGGAAGAACAGCTTTTGGACCAGATCCAAGAAGAACTGGGATGGTCCGATATGGATCAAGAACGATTTAAAAAGAAAGTGTCACAGGTTCTTGTGTTTGCAGACCATATCGAGGTTATAAAGAAATGATTATGCCCACTGGGTCACGTTCTGCCTTAGCAGGAAAGTCTGCATGGCAAAAAGTGACCCAGTGGGCTTTTTTCGTTAAAATCGGATTGCTATGTGCAGAAAATTGTTATATCCTTGGTGTCGTAGAGAAACACACAAGGGAGGACGGAACAAAATGAAAGACTTATTCCCAGAACAGTATGGCTTGACTGGTCATGAGCTTGCAGCGGCCGCAATGGTGAAGTTTTACATAAATGAGGTTGGCGCAAAGGCCGAGTTGAAGAACATCATGGGCAGTGAGGTCGACGGCGCAGCATTAGCTGACCTGTTCGACAGGGCAGCGGCCTACTGCGTGGAGCGAACCAAAGGAAGCAATGCGGCGGTGCTGATGCAGAAGGTCAACGGCAAGGGAATCGTGCAGAACGTCAGTGTGGAAATGTTGGAATTTCTGATGAGACTTTGTGAGGAATAAGAGCTTTATACATTATATAATATAAACACCCGTATACACCACAGAAGCACCCTCTGTTAGACGAGAAGGTGCAGCGTGGCTTATGCGGGCGTTTTTTTTGTTTAGATGCCGAGGCTATAGAGAATAGCTTTCAGTTCTTTCATGTTTCGGGTGAGAATTTCGGCTTCGTTTTCGTTGCAGTCGATTAGAAGTCGGTGGACTTCGGTATCTGCGGTGGAAACCGAATGGGTAAGGCTGTCAACAAGCAGGTCGTCCACAGAGACACCGAGTGTATTTGCGATGTTGACAACGGTTTCGATGCTCGGATGACGTACAGCAGTCTCAATTTGGGCTAAGTAAGCTCTGTTCAAATTGAGATTGTCTGCAAGCTCTTCCTGGGTGATGTGTTTTCTGGTTCGAAAAAATGAAATGCGTTGTCCCAACGCAGTATAGTCTAGGGCCATAAGGAGTTCCTCCATGTCGTCCCGCATAAGAGCAATCCCATTATTGCGCCGAAAAAAATACATAGCAACTTGGAGAAAAGTAAGGATGCAAACACCTACCTCCTACGGCATTGCATCCTTAAAAGAAAAATGTTGAAAGTTGTTAGCTGCCCGCTAACAATTACGAGAATGCGTTAGATAACAGCTAACAGTCAACTTGCCACTGCCGATGTATAATGAAAATGAAGAATTCCCCAAAAACTGCGTTGGAAGGAGTACTTGTAGAGATGCGAGATGGAGCTTTGACTCTTTATAGCGAGGTGGTATCTACACCGGTTCGTTGGCTGTGGTATCCGTTTATTGCAGTCGGCAAGATCACGTTGCTACAAGGTGATCCCGGTGATGGCAAATCAACAATGATGATGAATCTCATTGCTACTGTTACCACAGGCGGTACTCTGCCAAATGGCGTCCAGCTAGAAAAAGCAGAAAAGGTTATCTATCAGTGCTCAGAGGATGGCGCAGCCGACACAATAAAACCTCGGCTGGAAAAAGAAGGCGCAGATTGTCGAAAAGTCGCTTTTGTAAATGAAGAGATTGCTGGCGGATTGACGCTTGATGATGAGCGCATTCGAAATGCTATTATCGAATTTCGCCCGAGGCTGGTCGTTATTGATCCGATTCAAGCTTATCTCTCAAGCGACACTGATCTTCAAATTGCTGGGAGAGCAAGAAGGCTGATGCATCATCTTGGAATGTGGGCCACAGCCTATGATTGTGCGATTGTGCTGATAGGTCATCTTAATAAAAAGGAAGGGGCAAAAGGCTTATATCGGAGTCTTGGAAGCATTGATGTTGTGGCTGCCTCAAGAAGCGTGTTACAAGTGGAGCGCAATCCTGAAAATCCATGCATCAGACTGGTCCGCCAAATCAAGAACAGTCTGGGACCTGATGGTGCAGAGATTGGTTTTTTCATAACAGAAGAAGATGGCTTCCAATGGCTGGACTCGTCGGATAAACAAAGTGATGAGGCGCAGAAATATAGTGCAGATTTCAAGACCAAGGCAGAAAAGGCCAGTTTTTTGATAAAAAAGCTCCTGGCTGAAGGTGATATGCCATCTAAAGGAATCCATGAAACGCTGAAAAAGGCCGGTATAAGTCGTAGAACTATTGAGGAGACCAAGAAGGTTCTTGGAATTCAAAGCTACCGAAAAATGCGCAAATGGTATTGGACGATAGACAGGAAACCGTGATAAAGAAAATCGATGAAATAAGGTGAGGTCATGGGAGAAAAAGTAGAACTGAACCACAAACAAAAAATCCGGGATAAATACAAGGGCGTGGATGCATCTGAGATTGAAATTATACCGGCGAAACCTGTAGAGACTTTTTCTGTAAGTGGTGGTATTCGCAGAGTGGCGGCCTACGTTCGCGTTTCGACAGACAATGATGAACAGACATCTTCGTATGAGCTTCAGAAAAATTATTACACCGAATACATTATGGGACATCCAGGATGGGAACTTGTCGGCGTTTATGCGGATGAAGGTATTAGTGGAACATCCATTGCACACCGCAAGGGAATGCTCCAGATGATTGAGGACTGTAAAGCGGGAAAAATAGACTTGATTATGACAAAGTCTATCGCTCGATTTGCAAGAAATATCATCGATTGCCTTTCGGTTGTAGATCTGCTGAAAAATTTGGAACCTCCTGTCGGTGTGCAGTTTGAGGCTGATAATATCTACACGTTAGATAATAACGGTCGTATGATTCTGACGATTCTGGCTTCGCTTGCAGAAGAAGAGTCCCATACAAAATCTGTTATCATGAACTGGTCCATTGACCGCAGGTTTAGGCGGGGACTTTTTTTGACACCAGAGCTGCTTGGGTATGATCGAGATGAAGAAGGAAATCTTGTGATAAACCAAGATGAAGCTAGCACTGTAAAAGTGATTTACTACCTGTATTTGAATGGATTTTCACTTACGGAAATCGCGGATACGTTGACGAGCTTTAGGCGTAAAACGAAAGCAGGAAATGTGGGGTGGAGCGCAGGCGCACTTGCAGGAATAATTGCTAATGAGCGGCATTGCGGTGACATCCTTGGCCGAAAAACATATACTCCCAATTTTTTGACACATAAGGCAAAAAAGAATAAAGGAGAGCGTACACAATATAGGCGGCAGGATCATCATGAGCCAATCGTTTCTCGAACTGTGTATGCAGCAGCAAATTTTCTTCGTGCCTCTCGTGCCTATGCGAAGAAGGCCAGACCCTTACCAGCACTTAGCGTCGTTGACAGTGGTATTCTCCAGGGATATGTTCCGATGGATAAGGACTGGACTGGATTTTCAACAGATGAAATTCAAAAGGCTTCAGAAAGTGTTATGTGTGATCCGACAGAGGTGCAGCCGGCAGAGGACAAAACGGGGCTTGATATGCGGGGCTATGAAGTGGTTAGATCCCAGTATTTTGCAACTTTGCAGAATGCCGCAATGACGATAGCTAATGGAAAAATCAGCTTCAACACGGCGTGCCTCAAAAAGTTTGAGAACGTGGAGTATGTTGAACTCCTGCTGAATTCCGTGAGCCGGTGCATTGCTGTACGCCCATGCGCAGAAGATAACCCCAATGCTATCCACTGGGGAAAACTTCGTGAAGGTCGGTGGTGCACGCTCTCTAAATCTTGCAGAGGGCTGGCAAAGATTCTATTTGATATTATGGAGTGGGATGAAGACCTAAAATATCGATTCCGTGGTGATTACATTGAAAACGAAGGCCAGAAGGTGATGCTGTTTCGGTTGGACGAACCTGAGATGGTCAAAACCGAAAATATTGTCCTTCCGCCTTCAGAAGCAGAAGCCGATGACCGAGAGGAAACCGAAGAAAAAACCGTAAAGCAGACAATTTACATCTTACCGCCAGAATGGGAAAATACATTCGGTAGACCGATTGATAGTATTGCAGAAGTGCATCTGCTTGAGCAAGAACACTATGCAGGAGACTGGGATATTCTTCGACCGGCTAAGGAGCTGGTTGAATATAGCACATTGACCTCGGACGATCTTGAGGACTTATTAAATGAAGCAGAAAAAATAATTGAAAGGTGGCCTATTGGAGATGAGCATGGAACAAGGGATGGAACTGAGTCCGGAGCAGATGTCGGAACGGGAGCAGAGGAGGACTGAAATCGAGCAGACTTTTGATTATGACGGCTATCAGGTCGCACGGCGGGAGCTTTTTGCCCATCTCCGGGACCCGGCAATCGTAATCAGGAAGGACAGCGTTACATTTAATACTGCCTGCATAGCCGGTTTGGAAGATGTGGTCTACGTCAACATCATGTTCAACAGCACATTGAAGCGGCTTGTGGTCAAGGGCTGCAATGAGAATGACAAGGATGCTCTGCGCTGGTGCGTTGCAAAGCCGGATAAGCGCAAGAGCAGGAAAATGTCATGCCGTCTTTTCTCGGAACTGCTCTATAAAGAGATGGGCTGGGCAAGCACCTGCCGGTACAAGATCCTCGGCTATCGCATTGAGTTTGAAGGTGAGTCACTTTATGTGTTTGACCTCGTTGCCGCCGAGGTGTTCCATGAGCGTAAGAAGAAGCAGTCTGATGAAGTGATGCCAACGGAGACATCTGCTGAGAATAAGGAAGAGGCGCAACCTGTGAACACCCGGAAGGGATACTACCCGGATGATATTGCGGGCTCTTTTGGTGTGCCTGTTGAGCAGCACCGACAGGAGTCGGAGGTTCGGCAGATGGACGGCTATGTTTCAGTTGGAATGCTCACAGGGCTTCCCGGTCAGCAACAAAATACTTAAAAATCCCGTTTTTGCACCAAGGGGGTAGTCTACCCTTTTTTAGAGAGGAGGAGCATCAATGTCTGAGAAGCAGACAAATACATGGCAGAAGAATATGATGGGACTTACATTTCGGTATGCGGACGGTCGCATATCAATTTTCAAGAGCGCCCTTGAAGCGATTGGACGGCCGGAATTTTATCATTTCCTCTACAACCCGGCCAAGCAGATGTTTGCGATCCAAGCCTGTGGGATAGACGAGGAGGGAGCAAATCGCCTTCCAAAGCATAGCACGGATGACCGGTATGAAATCAAAAGTAAGGGGCTTGTGCGCCTGATCTATCAAAGCTGTGGCTGGGACAGGACAAGGTCATACAGGCTGCCGGGAGTCGAATATCCACAGCACCGTCTGGTGAATTATGATTTGAGCCGGGCCATTCCAATCTTTGAAGGAAGAATCGACAAGAAAACGCAGGAGGCGCAGAGAGGAGAGAAAGCTCTCAAAGCGTAATGGCGCAGAGAAGAAAAAGTTAGGCTCCGCAATCGCAGAGAAAACTGAAAAAAAGCAGCAGCCCACCAGGTTGCTTTCCAACGAGCTGAGAGATCAGCCGGAAGGAAAGGTGACCCGGTGGGCTGTTTTTTGTGTTTTCTGGGAAGATTGCCTCGTGTCTGAAAGGGTGTTTATGCCTGACTGCACCTATTTCTTCGTGCCTGAATTGACGGAGCCGGGGAGAGGGGCAGAAGTCTGCCTCGTGTCTAAACGGATGTTTATTCCTGATGGCACCCCTGTCCCCACGGCAAAATACTACATATTGACACGAAGAAATAGATGTACACTAAATATGGTGGCTTGCTCTGCGACCAGCGTTGAATCCTGTTTATGCCTGAAAGCACGGAAGGTGTGGCAGAGGTTCAGTGGTCTATGGCAATACGGAAGATGATTGCAAAACTTGAGTTCGGAGACGCTCTAAAGCTGCTGATGAACGACCGGGATATGCAGCCCCAAAAATCCCTTGCGCCATCCTTGCAAAGCAGCCCTGTTTATTCTAAACTAAGGTTGCCTGAGCAAAGAGCGTTTGGCTACAAAGAAAGGAGCGTTTCTATGATAAATGTAGCTGGACATTTAAGAGAACAAAATGGTACATATCAGATGGTCCTGAGCTGGAAGGATGCAAACGGAAAGCGCAGAACCAAATCCATCAGCACAGGACTTCCTGTAAAAGGAAACAAAAAGCGGGCTGAATCCCTTCTGCGTCAGACACAAAAGGAGTTCAACCCGGAAACGATGCAGCAGGTCGGTGACCTGTCTGTGCCGGAATACCTGACCCGCTGGCTGCGGGAAAGCGTGATGAACCTTTCCCCGGATACTTACGGTCGATATGCCTACGATATGGGCAGGGTCATCATCCCGTACTTTGAACGAAAGCGGCTGTCTTTAAAAGCGCTCACTCCGCGCGATCTGGAAACGTTTTTCCGCTATGAGCGTCAGCAGGAGGAAGCGACCGTACAGCAGCTTCTGGATTGGCACAGGGAGCTGACCGATGCCCTTCAGTATGCCGTTGACAGTAACTGGCTGAAAACGAACCCCGTCAAGACGGTTGACCCCTGCCTTGATAACTCCCCGGTACTTTTCAACGATTTTCTCATGGACTGGTTGAAAATGATGAAGTCCCGCGTGGCAATTACGACCTATGCAAACTACGAGATCGTGATCACACGCCGCAGATAAAAACAAAACTCCCCCAGACAAGCTGGGGAAGTTCTCTTTTTTATGCCGGTGGTGGGGG
>OBLG01002223.1_pt1 | contig 12453 bp, 6 predicted proteins | sample 1517451 | NCBI WGS metagenome assembly OBLG01 (sample SAMN04571694, study PRJEB22368) | human gut metagenome | biome: human gut; material: stool | host: Homo sapiens | place: Luxembourg | collected 2012-06-29
TGCCGTCGTAAATCTCTGAGGCAGGTTCAGGTAGATGTTGCGGTGCAATTCGCTCAACTGTTCCTGACTGACGGCGGTCTGCACCTTTACGGCTGTAGTCCGAAAATATTCAGTCAGCAGGATGGCACGGTTCACGCTTTCAAGGTCAATCGTACGTTTGTCGCACTCTCCACAAGTCCATCGGGCAAGCTGGATAATCAGACAAAACCGGATAATGTAGATTTCCAGTTTGCAGTAAATACCTACCAAAGCATCGTTGGTTTCCATATCACATTGGCGGGCATTTTCATGCTGCCAGCCGTAAAGCCGTTGCTTGGCGTCTTCATCGAATGGCAGGCATTGAGGCTGCAATTCATTATTTTCGTCATGCGGACAATCCTGTGCGATCAGCTTGTTGATAATCTGTTGCCACTGGATTTCCAGCTCTTCAGGAGTTTCCCGGTCGTTCCATCTGCTTTTCAAGACAGATTCAGGCATCACGAAAAGAATACGGTCAATAAAACCGTTACTCGAACGCTCGCCCTTGACCAGTTCACCCAAAATCTTCTTTTGGATGGTACCGATAACGGAGATATAGGGACGTCTGATAAAAATGGAACTTTGCGTACTCTTGCGGTCGGAAATCGTGGGCTTGGCATTGAACACCGAAAGCCAGAACTGTTCTTCCGAACCGTTATTATAGCGGTTGAAGTTCTTGAACCAGGCAGACAGTTCGTCCGACCAAAGGCAGAGTCCTCTGGGATTTTGGGCATGTATCAGGCTCAATCCTTCGGGTGTAATATCCGAAACAAGAAAGCGTCTGCGCACGGGAGCCTGCGGAAATTCACCCAAACCAGCTTCCATGCGTTCCTTTTTGCTCATGGACATCGTGCGTTCATACTCAGCATACAACTTCTGATATTCCTGATTCTGACGGTAATCGTGTTCAATGAACGGCTGGAAAGCGAAACTCAGCGGATGACTCTTATTGGCTCCGGGGCGTCCAATCAGTGCCATGTACAGGATAGGGCTTTCCAGCCAGTTGCGCTTCACCTGCACCAAATGGGAGTTGCCTATCCCCACGGCAATGGCCGCAAGGGTAGCCGCAGCAACATAATCCACGGGATAGCCCTGACAATCGTGCAAACTGCTGATGATACGCTGAATCCTGATAGGAAAGACCTCTATCGGAAACTCACTACCGGACATCTTGGCTCCAATACGCACAGCCTCGCCGATGATACCTTCTGCTGTTAATTTGGTAGTTTCCATAGCCGTGCAAATCAAAAGTTATAACCTCCCTTTGGTTTGCGTTTCGCTCCATGTACTATCTCCGCTGCCTGTTCCTGAAGTGACATGGCCCGCATTTGCTTGCGTCCGGACTCAATCCATTGCAGCAGCTCATTTTCATAGAAGTAGAGTTTCTTACCTTTTTTATAGGCTGGAATCAGTCCTTTACGTGCAAGCGTGTAAATGGTAGGTTTTGCCTTTCGTGTGATTTTACAGGCTTCGTCAATTTCAATAAGACGATGCTTGTCGGAAGAAGCCTGCGGTTGCAATGCCGCCACCATCTGCCGGATTTGTTCCATCTGTTCTGTGAGATAACCTACCGCCTGCGGCAGCTTATCAAAAGTGATTTGTTCGTTTGCCATACGTACTCGTTTTTAATTGTTCGCTGGCAAAGGAACTTGGTGTTTTGATGGTGGAAAACATCACCGGGATATAACTGTGAGATAACTTTTGATGATGATTGTTGACGGTAAATAATTAAATATCAATATAGAAAGCGATTGGATACACAGAGTTCGTGTATAAAAGAAATATATTATTAGAATATATGAGGAAAAAGCAGTAACTTTGTTTGTTATCAATTTAATTTAGTGAATACCAAAATGATACCGCAATTTGATCAAATTAGGATACAAGCGTTGAAAACACTAAAGTCGGGGGCCGTTATGAGAGCCAAAGATTTTAGAGTTCCTTTAGCAGAACATTTTCATTTGACAGATGAAGAGATGAATGCATGGTATCCATCAGGTAATGGAGAAATATTTTTAGATCGTATTTCCTGGGCTTTGTCTTATCTATTCATTGCTGGCTTAGTTGAAAAGCCTAAAAGAGGAGACTATAAAATTAGTGATAAAGGATTGTCTATGCTTGAATCATGTTCTGATGAACAGATAAGTGAGTATATTAAGACAACTGTCAACGCACGAACTCCGAAGAAAGAATCTAAAATTAAAGACACATTAGAAGAAGCATCAGAAACAACCGGAGAGAATGAACCGACTCCTCAAGAAAGTTTATATAATTCGTATGATAATATAAAACAATCTATTCAATCAGAAATTCTCACGACAATACTTAGTAAAAAGCCCCAAGAATTCGAACGATTAGTTGTGAGATTACTTCAAGCAATGGGATATGGAGGTGAAGTAAAGAACTCAGGATTTGTTACAAAATTTTCAAATGATGGAGGTATTGATGGCATTATAAAAGAAGATATTCTTGGCTTTAATCATATTTCTATTCAAGCTAAACGATATGCATTAGGTAATAATGTTGGACGTAATGAAGTTCAGAGTTTTGTGGGAGCTGTAGCAGGAACTCCATCTAAAAAGGGGGTTTTTATCACTACTTCAGATTTTACAAAAGGAGCTATGGATTATGTAGATAGCTTAAATGGTTCGCCTACTGTTATTTTGATTAATGGCCATCAATTAACAGAATATATATATGATTTTGGATTGGGGCTTCAGACAGAAATGACCTTTAAGGTGATGAAAATGGATAGTGATTATTGGGACTCAATGGAAGATGATAAATGACATATATTACTCTTTTAATTGTTGTAGTTTAATGTAACATTCAGATTCCGTATGTGACATTTTACGTTCAATCGTTGAGATCTCCAAGTCACGGAGGGTATGGGCAAAAACATTCTTGATGAATGTGGCTGTGTGAATGCGCTTTATACCAAAAGCCTTGCCAATGTTCCAACCAAAATGCATAATATCAATGCTTTTAAGTTGTGAATCCACCTTTACGGGCGTTATCTTTTGCAAGGTATCGCCTGAACTATATTCAGCAACGTATGTACATAGACGGTTGAGATCCTCTTCACTCATATAGGCAACCATTGTTTGCTTCGTATAGCTAATGACCTTTTCCAATTTAGTTTGAATAGCACGATTCTTTTTTGCGATAGAATTGGTTCGCATAACTTCATATTCTGAAGGTCCAGAGATTGTTTCTTCAGCAGTAGGAGCAGACTCAATAACATCAGGCGTAGCTTGGTTTGAATCTTTGATTGTAGGGGCTTCCGGAACAGAAACGGTATCATTGTGATTTTTCATCGTTTGAAAAGCAGAGAAACGCAATAGAAAAGCTTCTATGCGTGGTAGCAGAAACTGATTGAAAGTTGTCTGTAAACTTGTATAGATCGCTATCAAGACAATTACTGTTGCAAAAAATACAACACTACTACTGAAATCGTCAATGCCTTTGGATAAAACAAACTGACGAGCTAAAACGCCAACGACAAGAGTACCTACCAATACTAGGGAATAGAGCGCTATATGTTCTATACTTTTCTGATTCATAGTGATATTTGCTAATTGTTTATGCGCAAATATATATCGTTTCATTAATACCATACTATAAATCCAAGAAAGTGGCGGCATTTGTCCTCGATATGTAGTTTTTTTCTTATTTTCAAGTGAATAGAATAATCTCTGTGCAAAATATTGTCAGGCTTTTACATTGTGATTAACTTTGCATCCATAATGAAAATATATATGATGATTAAGAACTTAATAAAATCGATTTCTTTGCCACTCATAGTACTATTTATGTGGCTAATATTTGAAGAAAAATTGATGTATATGTTTGATACAAAAATTTTGCCTATACTATCTAATTTGAATTTTAATACTACAACGAATTTTTTATTTTCTCTACTAGCTGTATTCTCGTTATATATAATTTACAGATGCTTTAAGAATCGATACTTTATACAACACCAAATATTTTTTGTTTTTTGTATATTAATATTTATTTATGCTAAGCATAGACTATACGGCGGTTATGTATCAACGCCTTCAGTAATTTGTAACCTTGGTTATACTGATATCGGAATAATTATCCTTATTTTATTCCTTTTGTCTTGCTTACTTTCCTATTTTAAATTTCCAAATAATAAAAAAAATAGTAAATGTAATGTTTTTATATCAGATAAACCGATTCTAAAGCCTGAGTCTGATATTTTGGATTATTCTGAAAGTGCAAAACGGCTTGCTAAAAATTTGGGGAAAATGGAGATGGATAGTTCATGTAGTATTGGACTAATAGCTCCATGGGGAACTGGAAAAACTTCATATCTGAATCTTCTTGAATATTATTTAGATAAAGATAAATTTATTGTTGTGAAATTTAATCCAAGAAACTCAAAAAACACGACTAGTATTCAAGAGGATTTTTTTAATGAATTATTTTCAAAATTAAGTAGTTATGATTTGAGATTTTCTTCCACATTTAAAGATTATCTTAAAGCAATCAATGTTCTTGGAGAGAATAAAATTATATCGTTTATTTTCAATGTTTCTAAAATATGGAATAGAGAAAACGAGAAGAACAAAATTAATAATGCGATTCTCAATTTAAATAAAAGAATAATTGTTATTATTGAGGATTTTGACCGTTTATTATCTGATGAAATCATTGAGGTTTTTAAATTAATAGATGGGAATGCTTCTTTTTCTAACATAATATTTATCACAGCTTATGATAAAAAACACATTAATGATATAATTGGAAAAACATATTCAAATGAAGAGGCTTTTTTCTCTGACAAATTTTTTAATATTGAACAACAAATTCCACTTAGACCATATGATAAAATATTTGTGTATTTTGAAAGTCAATTATTGGAGAGGATTAAAGCAGATGTAGAAGATGTGGATTCTTACAAATCAACTTTGAGTAATTATATAGAATTGTTGAAAAAATATATAGTAACCCTTAGAGATGCAAAAAGGTTCCTGAATTTGTTTGCCTATCAATATGTACGCGTAAAAGATGAAGTTGAATTTAGAGATTATTTTTTATTATATCTTATAAAGTATAAATATCTGGACGAATATTTAAAACTATATAAAAAAGAAATTGTATCCAACGATATATCCTCAAATCAAATGTCTTTAAGTAATCATTCAGAAATGAAATCCAAGGATATATTAGAGATACTTTTTCCTGAGAGTGCTTCATGCAAATTACGCTCTATAAACAATAACATGGCTTTTGATATTTATTTCTACGAAGATGTATATGGACATTTAAAATTAACAGAAATGGAATGTGTTTTTGGACAAGCCGAAGATTACAAGAGAATCATTCAGCAATTTGTATCACAAAAAAACGTTCAAGATTTTGTGTCTTTTATTGATTCAAAAAACATACTTATATTACAATCAAAAGAACAATTTGAACGCTATATAGATATTTGCTTATATTTATACATGCAAAATATTGAAAGAAGCATTTCTTACTTTAAAATATTGTCTCTTATTTATACAGAAAACAGCAAAAAAATTCAGGACATATACAAATATACAAATGATGAGTATAAGAATGTCATATTGTCTAAATTGGAAGGAACTTATCCTGAATACCCTTACGGTATCGTTCGCTCCATCATTATTGGTATTATCAATAATGAGTTTCCTGAGAATATTATTTTTGATAAGGAAGATATTCTAAATATAGCGATAAATTCTTTACATAATTTATTAAACTGTCAAGAAAATGTCAACCAACAACATATTGAATTATTATATAGCTGTATCTCTGACATAAACCAAAGTACAAGGATCGTTGTATTAGACAAAGGTTCGTGCTCAACAATGAAACAGCATATAATGAAAAACCCCGCTGGATATTTTGAAAATTTTATTCGTTTAGGAATGATATCTTTTAATAAAGAATTTAATTCCATAGCATGTGAACCTTTTTGGGAGCAAATATTTAATGATAAAGCAGATTTTGAATCATTTATAAAAGAACAAAATAAGTCAACTGTACCAAATATTGATCTGATACAAAATTTTTGGAATCTGTATAAAAATAATAATTATAAGCCTATAGAATTTCAAAATCAGGGAGATGTACAAGAAAAAATTAATAAAGGCTTAGTTGAAGAAATTAAAGAACTTGACAAACTATTAGAAATAGAGAAAGAACTACAACATTACATAGAAGATATAAGGGAATTAAAACATGATATCCCCTTCTATATAAACAAATACAATGATTTGTTAAGCCGTCTTGATAAGAATAAATTACATATAACTAAAAGAATAGAAATAAGAAATAAAATTCAAACAGAACTTTCTGATATCCCAAAAAATTATGGCGTATAAAACCTTTTATATAAATAGATTTGATAACAATCTTTTCTAAGTACTCATTGTATTTAGTTGTTCTGAACAATATTTGTTGGAATTAATTCGATATAAAATTTTGTATTGTTGTACAATAACTGTCACTATAACTATATGTTTACAAATGAGCTATAATAAACTATCAATAGTTTATATGATTTGGCAAATTATCTTGATTTTTTATGTTATTTTGCATAGACTGAATTCAATAGTTGTGATAATTGGACAAAAATGACAAAAGAGTACAAATTGATTTATTAATAGACAGCAATGACCAATTTATAAGTATCTTAAAATTAAATACTCTTATCATAGTCCTATATTGAAAAGAGTACTTTCATCGAGGTAATAGATACCGCAAGACAATACATCTTACCATGGTTGCGACATATGGAGTTCATTAGAACTTGCACTCCGTAGTTGTGAAAAATGAGATAACATTAGAGGGGTTGTTTGCGTGTAAGCACAGATTTATAAAATCCATCGACTCTATTGACATAGTCATTAAAAGTTCAATCAACTAAAATCTATAATACTGATAATATGAAAAATAGATTTAACGAAGAAATTGAAATTCAAACTGAAAATGGTGAATTTCAGCCAATTGCACTTGTAAATATTGACCAAATACGAGACAAAGGATTAGTCTTTTATGTTCCGGCCTACCAACGTGGATATCGTTGGAGACCAGATGAAATAGAAGTGCTAATTGACGACCTTTTGTGCTTTATGAATGAAGAAGAGGGTAAGGCAAAAAATGATAGATGTCCTTTTTATTGCTTACAGGCCATTGTTGTGAAAAATAGTGATAATGCTGGTAAACTTGAAGTCATAGATGGTCAGCAAAGACTCACCACTACATTGATTCTTCTTCAAGCTTTGTTCACGGCAAAAGAATATCGATCTATGCAGAAGGATTTCGAAAGGAATGAGATTAAAAAGGAGGAATGGCTTGAGAAGAGACTATTCACTATTAACTATGAGACCAGAACTTCAAGTTCAGATTGGTTATTTGAAATTACCCGAGCATATGTAGCTGATAATTGTAATAGCAACAAAGACGAATCATCTAGACTAAAAGACAGAAATTCAGATTATTATCATTTTATTGAAGCCTTTGAAAAGGCTATGGAAATATTTACCAATTGGGAGGATAGAACTAGATATTTGTTTTCATCAATGCTAAATGAATCCACTCGTTTTATTTGGTATAATACATCGTTGGCTGACTCTTCTGACAATAATGTTGATATCTTTGATAGAATCAACGCTACCAAAATTGAACTAAATAACGCAGAACTCATCAAGGCGTTATTGTTACAAAGCAATCATTTTGGTTCAGATACACATATACGAGATCAAATGGCAATTGATTGGGACCGTATTGAAAAACGTCTTCAGAATCCATCCTTTTGGGGCTTTGTTTATAGCACACGACATCCGTATAGATACCAAACTCATATAGAATATCTTTTTGATTTGATCCAAAATAAGACCAATGATGAAAGAGATTACTATTATTTTACTTTCAACGAGTATAATAAAAAATATCCTAAAGAGTTAAATGAACGATTGGATTATATAAATACATGCTGGAAAGAAGTTCAAGATATAATGCTTACTTTGGAAGAATGGTATAATGACAGAATTTGCTATCACTACATAGGATATCTTCTTGAATATGGAAAAGAATTGGAAAACGAGAGCAATATCTCAATTCTATACCTTAAGAATATTTTGACTGGTATTTCCAAGAGTGATAGAACCGCCAAATTGAAAGAATTGGTCAAGTACTCGCTTAAAGATGTCGAACCGAAAAAACTTTTTCATGGACAGTCGGGTAATTATGTTACTCAGATATTGTTTCTGCTCAATATTCAATCTGAGCAAAAGCGTACAAGTGACACTGCACGATTCTCATTCTCCAGTTATAAAGAAATAAAGGAAACTATTGGTTGGAATGAGGAGCATGTGGCTTCAAATTCTGATTACACGCCAAAATTTGAGGAACGAGAAGGTCTTGCATATGCTATACTTGAATACTTCACAGGTGTAAGAAAGAAAGAAACGGATACGATTGATGACTATAAAAAAAATGTTCAGAATCAATATCCAAGTGAAAATAAGATAAAAGAAATATGTGAAAAAGTACTGGATTTTTTTGATATCGAAAATAATGATGAGGGCATGAGGAAAATGAATTCCACATATTTCGATATCATAGATTATTTTGACCAGTATAAAGAAGATACGTTTAGGGACGATGTCCAAGTCGGTAAATCCATAAGAAGAGAAAAAGATTTCATATGGAATTTCGCATTGTTGAACGCCACTACAAATAAAAGTTATGGTAATGATATTTACCCACTTAAACGCAAGAGAATCATGAGTGACGAGTTCTATATATACACTCCTATATGCACTCGTGCCATGTTTGAAAAAGCGTATAGTCATAAATTATCAAACATGATGGTTTGGGGTAGAACAGATGCAAAGGACTATTGGGATTATATTTGCGAATGTCTAAAGGAGTTCTTACCAAACAATTTTATACTTCCATTTCAGTATTAAAGATTTTAATAATGAATGAAATAAAAAGTATTATTAATAAAGACTTCTGTGGAGAAAGAAAAAGTTTTCTCCAATTAATTGAAAAATATAGTATTGTTATTCCTGTTATTCAAAGAGATTATGCACAAGGAAGAACGGACGAACATGCCACTGAAGTAAGAAAGAATTTTGTAAGAAATCTCATATTGTACATCCGTGATGTAAATAACTGTTCTCACGACTTGGACTTTATTTTTGGAACAGTGAGCAATACTAGTTCTAGTTCAGACTACCAAGAGTTTATTCCACTTGACGGCCAACAGCGATTAACAACACTATTTCTGTTTCATTTGTATATAGCTGGTCGCAGCGGTCATTTTGAAGATTTTATAAAGAAAATGACAGTAGCCGAACACACATATAAGTTTTCTTATAAGACAAGAAATAGTTCTACACTGTTTTGCGAACGTTTGTTGTCAAAATTCAACACATCAGATGATAAAGAAACAGATATCTTTGAACAATTAGAACATACAGAAGAAGTAAACACAAATCAAAAAACATCACTTCTTTTAGATACGATTTTGGATCAAGGATGGTTTTATAAGGCGTGGCTTGAAGATCCCACTATTGCAGGAATGCTCGTTACATTAAATGAGATTGACAATCAGTTCTTAGAATTGAAAGGAAAAGAGCAATATTCGTGGCAAGAAGCTTACGAGCGTTTGTTTGAAATCAAAGACGGTAAAAATCCCCCTATTACTTTCCATTTACTTCCATTAAATGGATATAGCCGTACGGATGATCTTTATATTAAACTAAATGCTCGAGGCATACACCTTAGTGATTTCGAGAATTTCAAGGCTCGTATTGAAGACTTAATCGAATACGATGGAATGGATTGTAAAGATGATTTCAAAAAGAAAGTAGATATTGAGTGGAGTGAATATCTTTGGAAATTTAGAGACGGCAAGGATAACACGGATTCTATTATTGAAAATTTGTTCCGTAATTTTATTGCATTCTCTTTTCGGTCTAAAGATAAAGAGATTATGGACTATCTTCTTGAACAAAATAAAAAGTCAATGCGATTCACTTTTTCCCGGTATTGTGAATTAGGAGTAATGCATCGTCGTGACGAACAGGTTAATCAAAGTAGAATTAATGTTGAAAAGAATATGATTCAAAAAATCATGGATCTTTTCGATGTTTTCTGTAATGAGAAAACTGCTCCTGAAGGTTTCAAATGTGATTGGTTCAATGCTAAAGAATTTATCAAAAACGGAGTCATTTCTAAAGGAGCTACTTATCATCAAAGATTAAAACTTTATTCTTACCTTCGATATGTTATCATATACAAGAGCGCCTTGGATGAACACAATTTGCAAGAATGGATGCGATTTGTCAGAAATTTAGATGAGGCAACAGATATCGACGATTCTGCAAAATTCTCTCTTGCATTGGATAGCATCGATGATATCCTTGACAATGTCGGAAATCAAAATATCCAAGATTGGTTGTCAACATCTGCCCGGGGCTATAAATTAAATTTCTTCCGTCAACGTATGATAAAAGAAGAGTGTATCAAAGCTGAACTTATGAAGAAAGAAAATGAGTTTGGGTTCGATTTTGTGAAACAAGCAGTTGAAATCGGTGACAAGAGCAAATACTTTAAAGGACAGATGGGATTCGCTCTTGAATTTGCAGATGTTTATACAAAATATGATACCAATCAAATTTCCTCGTTAAATCAAAGTGAAATCTACACTATTGGTAATAAAGTGAAACTTTATATCGAAAAAGTGAATGCGGTCATCAATGCTTTGGAAGGTAATCAAGGCAAACTTGCATCTGATAGGCTGTTGGAAAGAGCATTATTATCCCTTGGTATGTATCTGAGAAAAAATAGTGCTAAAAGACTTAACTTTTGTAATCAATTAAATGATCCTTACAATAGTTGGAAAACGCTGTTGTTTGTTGAAGAAGACAATGCTCACTGCAGAAGCATTTTCAAGAAAATGTTGGATAACGTTTCTGTAAATAGTTTAAAAAATGATTTAAATACTATCATTCGTAATCACAGCATGGATACTAATATTCCTACTTGGAGGCGAATGCTCATTGACAATAAGGAATTGATTGATTATTGTTCGCAGGGTTTCATATACATGGATGATTGGACAAGAATGGATGAAAACAATGTAGATATAATACTTTTTAGTCAAAGTCAAATGAATCATTATCATGCGGAGTTATGGTCGAAGGACTTGAATACCCGATATAATTGGAGTAAATGTGGTCTTGAACATGGGTATCATGCTCAGAAAAGTTACGATGCTGATTCTACAATTTTTATTGTTTTCAATGATAAGGTAGGCGAAAAAAATGAATTCCAATTAGCTCACTGGAATGGACAATGGCGTTATTGGTTCATTGATAAAGATGGAAAAGATGCTACTAGCAGTTTTTCCTCTTTCACCCCAACTAACACCTCTGATGGTGAAAAGATACTTGACGAGGCTATTGAGTACTTGGGGGAAGTATAAATAGATTAATCTTTTTCAATACTTGACTGCCATAATCAACAACCGCTTCCGCAAATATTACATGTTGCTCCTTCATTAATAGGATGTGAACGTAATCCGGCATTTTCTGGATTCAGAGTAACTGTGCCGTCTTCCAGTACAAAGCAAGGACTCTCAACAGCTCCAACACTTTTGGCTTAGTTCATATTGGTTATTAATTTTTACTTGCTTTTCTACATATGTACAATCAGGACAAGTTTCCATCCATATATTTTTATCATAGCTGTAGTTGTTCATTTAAAGATTCAATTTTCATCAAAAATACGGATTCTGCCAGATTAAGCAAACTCTATATTATGATAAAACAGGCCATATCCGATAGATTTATCAGATATGACCTGTTATAGCTAACGAATCGACTATATTACTTTAATGAAATCTTATTCGCCGTCTCGCGCTTCTTGGAATTGACCAAATCAGCATATATCTGTGTCGTGGTGACATTCTTATGCGTTAGCATCTTCGATACTGTGTAAATATCTGTGCCTAAAGAGATTTGGATGACGGCGTATGAATGACGAAAACAGTGGAAGGTTATGTGTTTCCTGATTCCGGCTTCGGCAATCCATTGTTTCAGGGGATGATGGGTCATGGAGCGAGTTAAGCCTTTGAAGACTTTTCCGGTGCCCCATTCACCACACAACTCCAGTGCCTCCTGACTGATGGGGAGGGTGGCCTCGGTTTCTGTTTTCTCGGTGCAGATACGAATATAGTAGCCTTGATCCGGCCCGACTTCAAAATCACGCCAGTCCAGCTTCAGAATATCACTGATACGGAGGCCGGTCATACAGGCAAACAGGGATGCCTGTTTTAAGACAGGAATCTTGCATGGCGTAGCTGCCAATTTCTTGACTTCATCAAGTGTCAGATACTCTTTCTTGACCTCTTTCCATTCGATTTTT
>OBLG01002249.1_pt1 | contig 12375 bp, 12 predicted proteins | sample 1517451 | NCBI WGS metagenome assembly OBLG01 (sample SAMN04571694, study PRJEB22368) | human gut metagenome | biome: human gut; material: stool | host: Homo sapiens | place: Luxembourg | collected 2012-06-29
CATGTGGAATCGTAAATTGGGACGTAAAGCCGATCATCGTAAAGCATTGTTGCGTAACATGGCAACATCTTTGATTGAAAACGGACAAATCGAAACAACAGAAATGAAAGCAAAAGAATTAAGCGCTGTAATGGACTCATTAGTAACATTAGCAAAACGTGGAGATTTACATGCACGTAGACAAGCAGCAGCTTATGTTCGTAATGTAGAAGTTGATGAAGAGGGAACAACAGCTCTTCAAAAATTATTCAATGAAATTGGACCAGCATATGCAGATCGTAATGGTGGATACACTCGTGTAGTAAAAACACGTATCCGTCGTGGAGATGCAGCTCCAATGGCAATTGTACAATTCGTTAAGTAATTTAATGAATAATAAAGGCACTGAGTGAATCAGTGCCTATTTTTTTGTGATTACTTTTTGAATTTGATCTTCCTTCCAAATGACAAGATCACAATCAAATCCCTCTTTAACTTGTCCTATATGTTTAAAACCTAATACATTCGCAACATTTTTCGTAAAGAATGGCAAAGCATTTTCATACCCAAGTTCATTTTTCAGATAAATGAATTCCTTCTTTAAGTTTGAAATCGGTGTAATACCAATTTCTTTAACGGATCCATCTTCATTGTATGTAGACCAAGATCCTTGAGCGTCACTAGAAATGGTTACTTTCTCTGTATTTTTAATTTGTTGAATGTAACTCAAAGTTTTACCATTACCATCACATGTTATGTCAATTGTACCACCCATATCAGTAAATCTTTTTGCTTCTTCAAATAAATGAGGATTTCTTGTACAGTGTGTTGGCTGGAATAAAGAAACAGGAATATCCGCTTTTTCTAAGATGTTAAAAACTAAGTCTAAGGCTTGTTTTTCGTCTCCCATATGGATTGTTAAGTTAGCTTGTTTTCCTGCAATTAAGCTTGCAGTACGGATTTTAGAAGCTAATCGAGTTAATTCTTCCTCTGTTACATGACTAGATCTATGATCACTTAAAGCAAGTTTTACACCAAGAATACTATCAATAAACACAATATCATCTTCCATAGAACTAGTTAACGTATTACTTGGATATGCATAGCTACCTGTTAAGATATAGGTATGTACACCTTTCTGTGTTAATTCTTTAGCTTTCGCAAATAATTCTTTTGTACTTCTTGTATAACCATCTGTTCCCAATAATCCAATGACAGTTGTGATACCTGCATCTAATATTTCCTGTACATCTATAGGCCTAGCTCTAGAAATAAATCCGGCTTCTCCACCACCACCAGTAATATGAACGTGGCGATCAATTAGACCTGGCGTTAAAATGCATCCTGTGCCATCCATTGTTTCAATTGGATAAGAAAGTTCGATATGATTATCAATTTTTTCGATTTTAGAATCTGAAATCAATACATCTTTTACTCCCAAATTTTCAGGTGCATAAATTTGAATATTTTTAATAAGTTTCATGCGTGTCACCTCAAAAAGTATTATATAATAAAACTCAGGTGATGTTATGTTAATTTCAACAGAAAGTTTAAAAAAGAAAATAAATGATAAATGCATTTTAAAAGATGCGAGTTTTACAATAGAAGATACTGATAAAATTGCGTTGATTGGAGTCAATGGTACAGGTAAAAGTACTTTATTAAAGATACTTGCAGGTATTGAAAATTATGATTCAGGAACCATTATTAAAAAGAATGGAATCAAGATTCATTATTTACCTCAAAATCCAGAATTCAAAACGGATTGTGTATGGGATGAAATTCAATTGGTCAATTCTAAAAATGAGCATCCTGTAGCAGAGTTTGAATTAAAATCGATTCTAACGAAACTGGGTATTACAGATTATCAAAGCGCCATGTCAAATATGTCAGGTGGACAAAGAAAAAGAGTGGCTCTTGCCTTAGCACTATGCACAAGTTGTGATTTGTTGCTTTTGGATGAACCGACAAACCATTTGGATAACGATATGGTTGAATGGTTGGAAAATTATTTGATTCGTTCAAAGAGTGCAATATTTATGGTCACACACGATCGTTATTTTTTAGATCGTGTTTGTACAAAAATGATTGAATTGGATCAAGGCGACTTATATATTCATAATGGAAATTATGAAGTGTATTTAGAAAATAAGGAAACGCGTATTGAACAAGAAAAATTAGCAGCCCATAAACACAAGAACTTATATAAAAAGGAATTAGAGTGGGTTAGAGCGGGCGTACAGGCGCGTGGCACAAAATCGAATAGTCGACTTCAAAGGTTTGAAGAATTGCGTCAGAAACGTTTTAAACAGCAAGAAGAGTCATTAAAAATAAATGCGACTATGCAACGATTGGGGAATAAAACAATTGAATGTATAAATTTAGGATTTAATTATCCAGAAAAGTCATTATTTCATGGTTTTAACTATGTATTATTACGACAAGACCGTATTGGTATTATTGGAGAGAATGGATGCGGCAAATCTACTTTGTTAGATGTTATTGCAGGGTTGAAACAACCAACCTATGGAACCATTGAATATGGAACCACGGTTAAAATTGGATATTTCAGACAAGCGGATCAAGGTGTCGATCTAAATATGCGTGTTATTGATTATATTGAAGAAGTTTCTAAAGTCATTGAATACGATCGTATGACACTAAGTGCTTCGCAAATGCTTGAAAGATTTTTATTTCCAAGAAATATGCACTATACCACGCTATCAAGACTATCCGGTGGAGAAAGAAGAAGACTATATCTATTAAGAGTTTTGATGCAAGAACCAAATATCCTGTTATTGGATGAGCCAACAAATGATTTGGATATTTTGACATTAGACGTATTAGAAGATTATTTAGATGATTTCCAAGGAGCCATTATTACTGTGAGCCATGACCGATATTTTTTGGATCGTGTTGTGGATAAAGTGTTTGTCCATCAAGAAGATGGTACTTTTAAACAGTACAGTGGTGGATATAGTGATTATTTAGTGAAATCAAAAGATGAGAATAAGAAGGTTGTTGTTCAAAAGCCGATTGAAAAGAAGAAAAGATCTCAATTATCTTATATGGAAAAAAAGGAATTGGAGCAACTACCTGAGAAGATGGAAGTATTAGAAAGTGAAATGGAAGCTTTAGACCATCAGATGAATGAGTGTCAAAGTGATTTTGCGAAATTAAAAGAATTAAGTGATTTGAGAACGCAGAAAGAAGAAGAACTTGAAACTTTAACTAATCGTTGGATGGAATTAGAGGAAAAAAGGGAAGGATAAGTTTTAATTAGACATGGAGAACAGGGAATTTTTTAAAAAGCCATTACATGTATTTTTACTAGCCATGCTATGTTGTACACTATGGGGAAGTGCAGCTCCATTCATTAAATGGGGATATAAGCTATTTAATATTGAAGGTGTACCTAGTATTTTAATGTTTGCAGGCATACGTTTTACATTAGCTGGATTTTTAGTCATATTATTTGGTTCTTTCTTACAGAAAAAAGTATTAGTAGCTAAAAAAGAGAATATTCAAGGCATATGCACTCTAGCTCTTTTTCAAACAGCTGGACAGTATTTTTTCTATTATATTGGACTTTCACATACATCAGGAGTCAACGGATCCATTATTTCAGGAACCAGTGCCTTTATATCTTTGTTAGTGGCTAGTTTAATTTTTCATTATGAAAAAATTACAGCACGAAAAGCATTAGGCTGTTTTATTGGATTCTTGGGCATTTTATTTATGAATATCAGTGGAGCCAGTGCCAGTTTTTCCTTTGTGGGTGAAGGCTTTGTATTGATGTCACAATTTTGTGGATCTATATCGGCTGCCTTTATTAAGAAGTTCACACAAAACCAAAATGCCGTCCTGTTAAGTGGATATCAATTCTCTCTAGGAGGTATTCTCTTAGCTATAACAGGCTATTTAATGGGAGGACACATTACATTTGGATTTAATCTAGGCCTTCTTGTATTGATTCATTTAGCTCTTGTATCCGCTATCGCCTATACGATTTGGGGATTGTTATTATCTGTAAATCCTGTTAGTAAGATTGGTGTCTATATGTGCGTAACACCTATCATCGGTGTGATTTTATCAAGTGTTGTATTACATGAATCCAATCAGGCATTCCAACTATCAAGTTTAATTGCATTGTTACTTGTAAGTTTAAGTGTATTTTTAGTCAATAAAGAAACACAGGCAGATTAAGTTCTGTCTTTTTCTTTGCCTAAAAAAAGATCCTAGGCTTATCTAGGATCTAATAATTCAAAGCAGCGCCCCACATCGTTAGGATAATGAGCATCACTTGCAGTAACAATTTTTACATTATTTTCTTTTAGGATATTTCTAAAATCAGCATTTAAGCCAATATCAGGATGATGATATGAATAATGAGCTTTAGTGTTGTCTTCCATTTTAATTTTGTATTCATTTGCCAGACGAGCGATATGATGGTAGGTAGGATGTAAATCGTAGCCTGGATCAATCGAATACAATTTGATCACATCTGGATGACCCACTTGATCAAAGAGATTGGATTGGATTAGTTTTTCAATAGCGTCATAATAGGATTTATAAATATTAGAAGGATCATTTTTGTTCCAAAGTAATTCTTTAGAAAAGGCATCCATATCATATAGATAACCATCTACAGAGTGTACACTACCAATTAGAAAGTCAAAATGGTAGTTTTTAAGGATGGAGGATAATAGACTTTCTGTTTCAGGCGTATAACAAACTTCAAGGCCAAAACGTACATCGATGTCAAAAGTTTCTTTTTTTAATGCTTCAATTAATTTTAAATAATCATCTATGGAGTTTTTTTGTTTCTTTAAAAACCACTCTTCTTGTAATGTAGATACTTCACAAACTCTTTTATAACAGTCTTTAAATTCAAAGAATCTATGTGTGTGTGATCTAATACTTGAAGATGAGTAATCCCTTTTTCTTTGGCCGCATCAATAAACTTATGAACATATTCAATGCTTAAATCACCATTTTCTAAATGTGTATGTGCATCAATCATAGTACCATCCCATCCTATTTCTTATAAGTAGATACTCTAATCATACCATTGATTTTTTCAATTGGAGAAATATCAACTTCTGAATCTAAATCAATAATTGTATACGCAATATCTTTTTTAGATTTATTCATTAAGTTTTCAATATTAGCATCCTTAAAAATATCTGTGATTTGAGAAATCATTTTAGGCTTATTTTCATGAATACAAGTGATTCTAAATGGTGAATTCATATCCATCTTCGCATTTGGTAAATTGACAGAATTTGATATATTTCCATAAGTTAAATAATCCATTAGTTCCTGAGCGGCTTTTACAGCACAATTCTCTTCACTCTCTTCGGTTGAAGCACCTAAGTGAGGAATTGCGATGACTTTATCATTTTGAATAACTTTTAAACTTGGAAAATCAGTCACATAAGATTCAACTTTGTTGTCATCTAATGCCACCAATAGAGCATCTTCATCAACGAGGCCACCACGAGCAAAGTTTAATAATTTGACGCCATCTTTCATCTTGTCAAAACTATCTTTATTGATAAAGTTTTTAGTTCCATCATTTAAAGGCACATGAATCGTAATAAAATCACATTGGCGATATAAATCATCAATATTTGTGACATGATTTACATATCGAGATAAGTTCCATGCAGCATCGACTGACATATATGGATCATATCCATAAACTTTCATACCAAAGCGTAAGGCTAGATTGGCAACCTGGATACCAATGGCACCACAACCGATGACACCTAGTGATTTACCGGTTAATTCATGTCCAGCATATTTCTTTTTTTGTTTTTCAATATCTTTTGCGATGTTCTCATTTTCTTTTTGCGTTTGGATCCATTCAATACCATGATAAATATCACGACTTGCAAGTAACATACCCGCAAATACAAGTTCTTTTACGGCATTACTATTTGCGCCTGGAGTATTGAATACGGCAATTCCTTTTTTAGTACAAGTATCAATATCAATGTTGTTGACACCAGCACCTGCACGAGCGATAGCTTTAAGGTTGGCATTATATTCAATATCATGAAGATTGGCACTACGAACTAAAATGGCATCTTCATCTTCCATGTTTTCGTTTACTTCATAATTTGGCGTAAACTGATCTAAACCAATTTGCGCAATATTATTGTAGAGTTTTATTTTAGGCATTATAATTCTCCTCTTCAAATTTCTTCATAAATGCAATTAGGGCTTCTACACCTTCAAGTGGCATGGCATTATAAATACTTGCACGCATACCACCAACCGTTCTGTGACCTTTAATATTTACAATTCCTGCTTCTTTTGCTTCTTTAACAAATTTAGTATCTAGATCTTTATCACCAGTCACAAAAGGAACATTTGTATAAGAACGATCTTCAGGTACAACAGGATTTGAATAGAGTTTAGAAGCATCGATATAGTCATATAATAATTTAGCTTTTTGACGATTGATCTTTTCCATGTTTTCCAATCCACCAATTTGTGTTTCTAGCCATTCAAGTACTAAACCACAAATATAGATGGCATAAGTAGGTGGCGTATTGAACATAGAATCATTGTCAGCATATGTTTTGTAGTTTAACATGCTTGGTGTTTTTTCATCAGCTAAACCAATCAAGTCTTTTTTTATGATAACCACAGTTAATCCAGCAGGTCCCATATTCTTTTGGGCACCGGCAAAAATTAAATCATATTTAGAAACATCCGTTCTTTCACTTAAAATACAACTTGATAAATCTGCAACTAATAACTTTCCTTCATGTGGAGGAAGTTCTTTATATTTAGTTCCATAGATTGTGTTGTTCTCACAAATATATACATAATCAGAATCTTCACTTAAATCTTCTTGTTTAATTTTAGGAATATACGTAAAGTTATCTTCTGCACTTGATGCGACTACATTTACTTTTCCTAATTTTTCATGTTCTTTTAAAGCTTTCTTTGTCCATTGACCCGTATTGATCAAATCTACGTTATGTTTTTCTAAATTCAAAGGAATCATAGTAAATTGTAAAGAAGCACCTCCTTGTAAGAATAAAATTTCATATTCATCAGGAATGTTCATCAATCTTTTTAATCTTGCTTTACAAGTATCTATAATATCCTGGAATTCACTGGAACGGTGGGACATCTCCATAACACTCATTCCACTATTATGAGCATCTAACATTTCGCTTGCAGCTTTTTTTAAGACCCATTCTGGTAAGCATGCGGGACCGGCACTAAAGTTATATACACGTGTCATTTTGTTACCTCGGTGAAAATATTTCCACCTTTCCTTTCTTTTATGTTTCATGATTATACATTTATTTACATTATATTTCAAGAAATTTGTTCATAAATTGAATTCATGTGTACTTAAAATCAAAACAAATTATTTAACAAAACCTTAACAGAACCATTTTTTTCGTTTAACAAACATGCATTATGATATGTGTGTCGAAAGAAAAGAGGACAAGGAAAATATGAATAAGTTTTTAAAAGGTGCAATGATCGTAGGATTATCTGCAGCTATGGTAGGATGTAGTTCAAATGTTGCATCCGATGACAGTGATTCAAAAAATGAAAGTTTAAGCGGAACAATTACAGCCGCAGGTTCAAGTGCGTTGAAACCATTGGTGGATGTTGCAGCCGAACAGTTTTCAAACGAAAACCTAGATGTTTCAATTACAGTAGATGCTGGTGGTTCAGGAGAAGGCTTAAAACAGGTAGCTGATAAAACCGTTACACTAGGAAACTCCGATGTTGCAGCTGAAGAAAAATTAGATAAGGATCAAGCTAAAGATTTAGTCGATCATCAAGTTTGTGTTGTAACAATGGCTCCAATCGTAAATAAAGATGCTGGTGTTAAAGATTTAACCAAACAACAATTGATTGATATCTTCACAGGAAAAACAACAAACTGGAAAGATGTTGGTGGACCAGATGAAGACATTGTCTTAGTTACTCGTCCAACTTCATCAGGAACGAGAGCCACATTCCAAAAATATGCATTAGATGGAAATGAAGAAGCAAGCAACACTTCAATGGAAACAGATGATTCTGGTGTATTGTTACAAAATGTAACAGATACAAAAGGTGCAATCGGTTATGTGGCATTATCTTATTTAGTAGACAATGACGATGTAGATACAGTCGCAATTGATGGGGTTGAACCAACATTAGAAAACACATATAGTGGTGACTACAAAGTTTGGACATTCGAACACATGTACACAAATGGAGAACCAGATAAAGCAACAAAGGCATTCTTAGATTACATCATGGGTGAAAAATTCGGTAAGAAAATGGAATCATTAGGCTATGGTGTTTCTAGCAAAATGGAAAAAACAGATCACTAATTGTGAGTTCTTTAACGGACATTGAAATATATGTCCGTTATTCATTTAGTTTGGAGGAATTTGATGAGTCGTAAAAGCATGTTTTGTAAAGAATATTTTTGGCAGATTCTCGTTACAATTGGTGGTCTGTTCGTGATATTTGTAACTCTATTAATTGGAGCTTTTCTAGTTTATAAAGGTTCTGATACATTTTTAAAATTTCATCATACTCTACAAGAGTTTCTTGGCAGTGCAAACTTTGCACCGATGGATAATGCCAGTTCAAAAGGACATGTAGGAGCCTTGATCTTTATTGTTGGATCGCTATGTGTTTGTGGATTGGCCTTATTGATTGCCACGCCTTTTGCGTTAGGATCATCTATTTTTATGACAGAAATTTCACCTAAGTTTGGTGAAAAATTCTATCGTCCTATGGTAGAAATTTTTGCCGGAATTCCTAGTGTTGTCTATGGATGGGTTGGATTAACGGTCTTGATTCCGTTCTTAAAGAAAGTATTTGATTTGCAGGTAGGACACTCTATACTTGCAGCAAGTCTTGTTTTATCCATTATGATATTTCCATCAATTACCAGTGTTGCCAGTGATGCGATTCGAGCTGTTTCAAAAGAAACACGAATGGCTGCTTATGGACTTGGCTCAACACGCTGGCAAACGATATATCGTGTCGTAATTCCTGCTGCATTACCTGGAGTCATTTCAGGTATTGTATTAGGACTCGCAAGAGCGTTTGGTGAAGCTTTAGCTGTTGCGATGGTTATTGGTCAGACAACGGCTTTACCTAAGAGTATTTTTTCTACTTCAAAAACACTAACAACGGAAATTGCAGCTCAAATGGGAAATGCGATGGAAGGTGGAGAAATGAAGGCAGCCCTATGGACAATGGCTTTATTGTTGTTCTTGATTTCGTTATTGTTTATTACTATTATTCATAAGTTTTCAAAACCGAAAGGAGAATAGAGATGGATTCTAGAATTAAAAGAGCAAAAATGATTGATCAATTCATGACAATCGTCTTCTATGGTATCGCCTTATTCTTCTTTTTACTTCTTGTAGGCTTTGCCGGTAAAGTTATTATTGGGGGCTTGTTAGGGGCTAAACCAGAAATGTTTGGCTTTACTCGATCTGGCAGCATTGGAAACCAAGTTTTTAATACGATTTATTTAGTATTTATTTCTTTGTTGGTTTCGGTTCCAATTGGAATATTAGCCGGCATTTATTTGGCGATGTACGCAAAACCAGGGCTTGTAACACGCTTTTTAAGAACTTGTATTGAAACATTGTCTTCTTTACCAAGTATTGTTGTCGGTTTATTTGGATATTTGATTTTCTTAGTTGTCATTGGATTATCAAAAAGTTTATTAGCAGGTGCTCTGTCTATATCAATTCTAAGTTTACCTTTGATTACAACAACAACAGAAGATGCGATAAAAGGTTTGCCTGAAGGCTATTATCACGGAAGTATGGGACTTGGAGCAACAAAGTGGCAAACCATATTCCATGTACTATTGCCAGCATGCCTATCACGTATTATGACCGGTGTTATTTTAGCGGCTGGTCGTGGATTTGGTGAAGCTGCTGTATTACTTTATACAACTGGTTCAGGAAGCGATTTGCGTTGGAATAATTTTAGTTTTACTTCTCCAACATCGCCAATTAATGTGTTAAGACCTGCTGAAACATTATCCATCCAAATCTGGAACTTACAAACCAATGGACAAGATCGAGCATTGGCTAATTTATCTAGTGCTGTGTTGATGATTTTAGTATTGGCATTTAGTATTGGAGCCAATGTCTGGTCAAGACACATTTCCAAAAAACAAGCTGGATTAGAGAAATAGAAAGGTTACGTATGAATAATAAATTTACAGTGAATGATCTAAATTTATATTATGGTGATTTTCATGCCTTAAAGAATATAAATTTGGATATCAAAGAAAAAGAAATTACAGCATTCATTGGTCCTAGTGGATGTGGTAAATCAACATTTTTAAAAACATTGAATCGAATGAATGACTTGGTGGAAAGTACTAAAATCACAGGTGATATTTGCCTAGATGGAACGGATATCTACAAAAATATGGATGCGATTGAATTAAGACGTAGAGTTGGAATGGTATTTCAACAGCCTAATCCATTCCCAAAAAGTATTTATGACAATATTGCGTATGGCCCAAGAATTTTTGGAATCAAAAAGAAAAGTGAATTGGATGAAATTGTTGAAAGAAGTTTAAGACAAGCTGCCATTTGGGATGAAGTGAAGGATCGTCTACATAAATCAGCTTTAGGAATGTCTGGTGGCCAACAACAACGCTTATGTATCGCAAGAGCCTTGGCTATGCAACCTGAAGTATTGTTGATGGACGAACCTACAAGTGCTCTAGATCCAATTTCAACTAGTAAGATTGAAGAATTGACTTTAGAATTGAAAAAAGACTATACAATCGTTATTGTTACTCACAATATGCAGCAAGCTATGCGTATTAGTGATAAAACAGCCTTCTTCTTATGGGGTGATTTAATTGAGTATAGTGATACAGAAACATTGTTCTCTACGCCAAAAGAAAAGAAAACAGAAGACTATATTACAGGGAGGTTTGGATAATGGTTTTACCTACAAAGTTTTTAAAACAAACAAAACAGTTAGAACTGACTATGACACAAATGTCTCAAGACTGTTTAAAAGGATTGTGGTTTTGCAAGCACGCTATTTTAGATGGAAACAAAACTTTAGTTCAAGATGTTTCGCAAATGCATGAAGAAGTGAGTGAACAAGGAAGAGAAGCTGAACAAATTTGTATGAAGATTCTTCTTCTTCAACATCCGGTTGCGAAAGACTTAAGACGTATTACTGTAGCTACAAATACAATTCGTGATCTAACACGTATCATGGATCAGGAAAAAGAAGTTTCAGAACTGATTTGTGCTTTGAATATGGAAGATTTAGTTGTGGATGATAGTATTCAACAACAATTTATCATCGCAAAAGAAATGATTACACTTGCGATTGAAGGTTTTATTCAGAAAGACGAAAAAGCAGCAGATCAAGTTATTAAAATGGATGATCAAGCGGATGCACAATATGAAAAGGCTAAAGAGGTCTATGTTGATTTATTAGCCAGAAAAGAGCATGATACAGGGACTCTAGTGGATGTGTTACTTGTCGGTAAATACTTAGAAAGAATTTGTGATCATTGTGTAAATATTGGAAAATGGGTTCTTTATCAAAAGTCTGGTATTTTTGAAGCAATTGAATAAAACAAAAAAGCTGTAAGCAAATTTGCTTACAGCGTATTTTTTACTTGGTGGAGCGTATCGGGATCGAACCGATGACCCCCTGCGTGCAAGGCAGGTGCTCTCCCAGCTGAGCTAACACCCCAAGTGCCTTTTAATATTACCTAATAATTTTGGAAAATGCAAGCTTTTTTTGGTAAAATTAAATTATGAAAAAGAAATGGACATGGATCATTATATTATGTATATTCAATTTCAGCTTAATGGGCTTTATTTTAACACACCCCACACCAAATTCGAAAGAAGCAACAAAGGTTGTAAAAAATGTTTCTACAAAAAAACAGGAAAATAAAAAATCATTTACGTTTGTAGGTGTAGGTGACAACTTGTATCATGGTGCGATGTATTGGTACCCATACCAAAGAGATGGATATTACAATTTTGATTCCTATTATGAAATGACAAATAAATATACACAAAATGCAGATTTGGCATATATCAATTTTGAAACTTTATGCATTGGAGAAGAGTATGAATTGAGTGGATACCCTACTTTTAATGGACCTACAGAAATTCTGTCTTCAGTCAATAAGGCTGGCTTTGATTGGTGGAGTTTAAGTTCAAATCACTCTATGGATCGAGGGGCTGAGGGTTTATTAACACAGATTGATTTGATTCGAAAAAATTATCCAGATGTTATTACGACGGGTTCGCATACGTCTCAAAAGGATAAAAAGCGTACATTAGTAAAAGAAATCAATGGAATCAAAGTAGGATTTCTTGGATATACCTATGGCTTGAATGG
>OBLG01002251.1_pt1 | contig 12366 bp, 9 predicted proteins | sample 1517451 | NCBI WGS metagenome assembly OBLG01 (sample SAMN04571694, study PRJEB22368) | human gut metagenome | biome: human gut; material: stool | host: Homo sapiens | place: Luxembourg | collected 2012-06-29
GTCTTCTTGCGGTATGGAGGATACTTCGCTGTAATCCTTTTTCCCACGGAGGCTATGACCCTGTACCGTAAAGACAGGAATGTACTTGAAAATTGAATATTGATCGATCGAAGGAACCTCCTGTCATTTATGGATTCTAGGAGGAAATGAACTTGGAAATGATTTTAGCGACAAAGAGCAGCACTCCTATCATTGGTCAGCTTGCGACCGTTATGGGATGGATCATGGATGGTATTTACAGATTGCTGAATATCTTTGGAATTCAGAATATCGGTCTTTGTATTATCATCTTCAGTATCCTTATTTATGCTCTTATGACCCCACTGCAGATTAAACAGCAGAAATTCTCTAAGCTGAGTGCGATCATGCAGCCGGAACTTCAGAAAATTCAAAAGAAGTACAAGGGAAAAAACAACGATACTGCTGCAATGCAGAAAATGCAGGAGGAAACACAGGCTGTATATCAGAAATACGGCGTATCTCCTACAGGAAGCTGTGTACAGCTTGCAATCCAGTTCCCTATTTTGATGGCCTTATATCAGGTAATTTATAAAATTCCGGCATATGTAGGAAGTGTAAGGGATATCCTTGCATCTGCAGTTACCAGTATTACAGGTGTAAACGGATATACAGATATCCTTCAGCAGTTTATCACAGATAATAAGATGACAAGAGTTCAGCTTATTATGGATGGAAGTAAAGCTACAAGTAATTCAGTCACAGACTTTTTGTATGCATTATCACCTTCCCAGTGGAAAACACTTGCTGAGACAAGCCAGTTTGCAGGATTTACTGATACGCTGAACAGCACTGCAAAAGAGATTTCACATGTGCAGAATTTCTTTGGTCTGAATATCGCTGATCAGCCACTGACTTATATTAAAGCAGCTTTTGTAGGTGGATCTGCTCTTCTTGCTATCGTTGCGATTCTTATCCCGATTCTTGCGTGGGCTACACAGATGATCAACTTAAAACTGATGCCTCAGGCAGCACAGCAGAGCGGCGATTCACAGCAGGATGCAATGATGAACTCCATGAAGACAATGAATATGGTAATGCCGTTGATGTCAGCAGTATTCTGTTTCACATTCCCTGTAGGTCTTGGTATTTACTGGGTAGCAAGTGCTGCAGTAAGAAGTGTGCAGCAGGTTGTTATCAATAAAAAGATGGATAAGATCCAGATTGAAGACCTGATCAGTGAGAATATGAAGAAGATGGAAAAGAAGCGTGAGAAAGCGGGACTTCCACCTCAGAAGATTACAAATCAGGCCCATCAGAGCGCCAAGAATATCAATAAGATTGAAAAAGGCAGCAGCAATACAAATGTTGAGACAAGAGCCAAGAAGGTTGAAGAAGCTTACAAAGACGCTGCGAATGCAAAACCTGGCAGCATTACTGCAAAGGCCAATCTGGTAAAAGCATTTGATGAGCGTAATAAGAAGAAGTAGTCAGGAACGGAGGGGTTGGCATGGAGGATTATATCCAGTTTTCAGCGAAAACAAAGAGTGAAGCAATTACAAAAGCATGTATCGAGCTTGGCGTATCCAGTGACCAGCTTGAGATTCAGGTAATAAGTGAAGGCAGCAACGGATTTTTCGGAATCGGAAGCAAGCCTGCAGTAATTAAGGTTCGTAAGATTGAGCCGGTTTCTGAGGAAGAAGAAATGAAGGAGATCGTAGAGACAGTGAAACTCGATTCCTTCAAAGAGGAAGCCCCGGTTCAGGAAGAAAAGAAAACGGAAGCTATAAAACCGGTAAAGAAAGAAATCAAAGAGCCGAAAGCTGTTTCTGAGAAACCAAGACAGCCAAAACCTGTAAAGGAAAGGGCTGCAAAAGAAAAACAGCCGAGAGAATTCAGAGAGCCAAAAGAGAAACAAGTCAGAGAAAAGACGACTAAACCGGTAAAGCCTGTTGAGATCCTTACAGATCCGGAAGAGATTAAAGAAGTAGAAAACAGAGCAAAGGTATTCCTTCGTGATGTATTTGCGTCCATGAATCTTGGAGAAGTAGAGATTACATCTGAATATAACACAACGGACGGAAGTCTGGAAGTTGACTTTGAAGGCGAAGATATGGGAATCCTTATCGGCAAGAGAGGCCAGACTCTGGATTCTCTTCAGTATCTGACGAGTCTTGTGGTAAATAAAGGTAAATCAAATTACATTCGTGTAAAACTTGATACAGAAGATTACCGCAAGCGCCGTAAAGAAACTCTTGAGAACCTTGCAAGAGGTATTGCTTATAAAGTAAGAAAAACCCGCAAGCCGGTTATTCTTGAGCCAATGAATCCTTATGAGAGAAGAATTATCCATTCTGCTCTTCAGGGAAATAAATTCGTTGAGACAGTCAGTGAGGGTGAAGAGCCTTACCGTCATGTAGTGGTAAAATTAAAAAGAAATTAATAATATGACTGCTTCATTGCAGATATGAAAAAAGAATGTTATTCTAGGTGAAAGCGTGAATAACACGTAACTTTGCGTGTGTACTTTTGCCTGGAGTAACATTTTTATTTTACGGAAAGTCTTGTATATATACCAGAGAGATTACACACTTGCAGAAAAAAATAACAGTAGTCAGTGTGATTTTCCTGTTATGTATATAAGATGACAGAATTATTGTAACAGTCTACTGTTCCGCAGGGACGGAACTATTATAGAACAGGCAAGTGAGGAGAAAAAAATGGAAACAACAATCGCAGCAATTTCCACAGCCATGAGTGCGTCCGGAATCGGAATCATCCGTATCAGCGGTGAGAATGCCATGGATGTGATTTCCCGTATCTACAGATCAAAAGGCGGGAAGAAAAAAATAAAAGAAGTTCCGACTCATACCATTCATTATGGATATATTTATGATGGAGAGGAACTGATTGATGAGGTTCTGGTAATGATCATGCATGCACCGAGGACTTTTACAGGAGAAGATACAGTAGAAATAGACTGTCATGGTGGTGTATATGCTATGCAGAGGGTTTTGGATACAGTGCTGAAAAATGGTGCCGAAATTGCAGAACCAGGAGAATTTACCAAACGTGCCTTCCTGAACGGACGGATGGATCTATCCCAGGCAGAGGCTGTTATGGATGTTATACAGGCGAAAAATGAATATGCGCTTCGCAGTTCCATGGATCAGTTAAGAGGTTCTGTGCAGAAAGCAATCCGAGATATCAGAGAAAAGCTGATTTATCACATTGCATATATAGAATCGGCACTGGATGATCCGGAACATATCAGTCTGGATGGATATCCCCAGGAACTTCTGGAAGTTGTGGATAATGAACAGAAAGAAGTGAAGCGCCTGTTGAAAACTTCTTCTGACGGAAAGATGATCCAGGAGGGAATCCAGACAGTTATCCTTGGAAAACCAAATGCCGGAAAATCCTCACTGTTAAATCTTCTGATCGGAGAAAACCGGGCTATTGTGACAGATATTGCAGGAACGACCAGAGACATTCTGGAGGAATATATCACACTTCATGGAATATCTCTGAAGATTATTGATACAGCCGGAATCCGGGAAACAAAGGATATTGTGGAAAAAATAGGGGTAGACAGAGCCAGAGAAATGGCACAGAAAGCAGATCTGATTCTTTATGTAGTGGATTCTTCTGTTCCGCTTGACGAAAATGATGAAGAAATCATGGAAATGCTTACTGGAAAAAAGGCGATTATCCTGTATAATAAAACTGATCTTCAGCCGGAAATCCAGCCGGAAATCCTGAAAGAAAAAACAGGACATCCTGTAATTCCGATTTCTGCAAAAGAAGAAAAAGGCATTACAGAACTGGAAGAACAGATTAAAGATATGTTTTTTGGAGGAGAGATTTCCTTTAATGATGAGGTATATATTACAAATGCCCGTCATAAAGCAGCATTGGAAGAGGCTGACAGAAGCCTTGATCTGGTCAGAAACAGTATCGAAATGGGAATGCCGGAAGATTTCTTTTCTATAGATCTTATGAATGCATATGAAAATCTGGGTAAAATCCTCGGAGAGTCTGTTGGTGAAGATCTGGTAAATGAGATATTCAGCAAGTTTTGCATGGGTAAATAAAAATCAAAAAATCGCCTTCGGCGATTTTTGAAAGAATAGAATGAGCAGTTGTAAAATAAAAGGAGACAAAATGAGAACGTTAGTAGAAGATTATGATATTGTTATAGTCGGTGCCGGTCATGCCGGATGTGAAGCAGCACTTGCGGGCGCGCGCCTGGGCCTGAATACAGTGATGTTTACTGTAAGTGTAGACAGTATCGCATTAATGCCATGTAACCCGAACGTAGGTGGCAGTTCCAAAGGCCATCTGGTAAGAGAGCTTGATGCCCTGGGCGGTGAAATGGGAAAAAATATTGACAAGACCTTTATCCAGTCCAAAATGCTTAACTGTTCCAAAGGACCTGCAGTGCACTCCTTACGTGCGCAGGCTGACAAACAGGCATACAGCAATGAAATGAGAAAAACGCTTGAAAATACACCTAATCTGACTATTAAACAGGGAGAAGTAACAAAACTTCTGGTCGAGGACGGAAAGATTACAGGGGTAAAAACATATTCCGGTGCAACTTATAACTGTAAAGCTGTGGTCCTCTGTACAGGAACTTATTTAAAAGCAAGATGTATTTACGGTGATGTAAGTAATTATACAGGACCAAACGGACTGCAGGCAGCCAACTATCTGACTGATTCTCTGAAAGAGCTGGGAATTGAAATGTTCCGTTTTAAAACAGGAACACCTGCCCGTATTGCCGGAAATACAATTGACTACAGCAAAATGGAGGAACAGTTTGGAGATGAGAAAGTTGTACCATTTTCATTCTCAACTAATCCGGAAGATGTTCAGATAGAGCAGAAATCCTGCTGGCTGACATATACAAATGAGAAAACTCATGAGATCATTCGTGCAAACCTTGACCGTTCTCCGTTGTATTCCGGTATGATCGAAGGAACCGGTCCGCGTTATTGCCCGTCAATTGAAGATAAAGTAGTCCGTTTTGCAGATAAGAACCGTCATCAGGTATTTATTGAGCCGGAAGGTCTCTATACAAATGAGATGTATATTGGTGGAATGTCCAGTTCTCTGCCGGAAGATGTGCAGGAAGAAATGTATCATTCCGTACCGGGACTGGAACATGCAAAAATCGTAAAAAATGCATATGCCATCGAATATGACTGTATTAATCCACGTCAGTTATATCCTACACTGGAATTTAAGAAAATCAAAGGACTGTTCAGCGGCGGTCAGTTTAACGGAAGCTCAGGGTATGAAGAAGCAGCGGCGCAGGGACTGATCGCAGGAATTAATGCTGCTCTGGAAGTTAAAGGTCAGGAACAGCTGATTCTTGACCGTTCTGAGGCTTATATTGGTGTTCTTATTGATGATCTGGTAACAAAAGAAAACCATGAGCCATACAGAATGATGACCAGCAGAGCGGAGTACAGATTACTTCTCCGACAGGATAATGCGGATCTGAGACTTCGTAAAAAGGGATATCAGGCAGGGCTCATCAGTGAAGAGGATTATCAGAAAATCCTTACGAAAGAAGAACAGATAAAAACAGAGATCAGCAGAGTAGAACATACAAATATCGGAGCAAACAAAGAGGTTCAGACCCTTCTGGAAAGCTATAACAGCACACCGCTGAAATCCGGAACCACTCTGGCAGAACTGATCCGCCGTCCGGAACTTTCTTATGAAGCAATCAAACCACTTGATAAAGAACGTCCGGAGCTGCCATGGGATGTACAGGAACAGGTTGACATTAACATCAAGTATGATGGATATATCCGCAGACAGTTAAAACAGGTAGAACAGTTTAAGAAACTGGAAGCAAAGAAAATCCCGACAGATCTTGATTATGAGAAAGTTGGAAGCCTGAGAATCGAAGCACGTCAGAAACTGGAAGCATACAGACCGATTTCAATCGGACAGGCTTCCCGAATTTCAGGAGTTTCTCCTGCTGATATATCAGTTTTACTGGTGTATCTTTCCAGTACGAAATAATTAATATAATACGCTTTAATGTGCTTATAAAAACAAGAAATTGGCAAAAAATATTAAAATAGTACATAAAAGAGTAAAATAACGGACTATAAATAACAGATAAAATCATAAAAGCACATAAAACAACCCTGTAAAATATACAAAAATAATAAATAAAGGTAGAAAAAGGAGAATAATACATGCCGTATAATCTGACGACATTGGAAAATGGATGCAGAGAACTGGGTATAGAGCTGAGCCAGAAGCAGAAAAATCAGTTTATCCAGTTTTATGAATTTCTGGTAGAAAAAAATAAGGTTATGAATCTGACAGGTATTACTGAGTTTGAGGAAGTACTTACAAAGCACTTTCTTGACAGTCTTGCCTGTGTAAAAGCCATTGATATGACAAAAGTAAAAACAATTATGGACATCGGTACAGGTGCCGGATTTCCAGGTGTGCCTTTGAAAATTGCTTTTCCACATCTGGAGGCATGTCTGCTGGATTCTCTGAAAAAGAGGGTAAACTTCCTTGAGGAAAGTTTTGAGCTTCTTGGATTAGAAGGGATTAAGGCGATTCATGGAAGAGCAGAAGAGTATGCAAAAAATAAAGAATATCGTGAGAAATATGATCTCTGTGTATCCAGGGCAGTATCAAACCTTGCAACTCTGTCAGAATATTGTCTTCCTTATGTAAAGACAGGAGGAACTTTCATTTCCTATAAATCAGGAACTGTACAGGAAGAGGCAGAAGAAGCAGAGAAAGCAATCAATATCCTCGGTGGTCAGGTGAAAGACATCACATACTTTAAATTGCCGGACTCCGAGATTGACCGATCCCTTGTCATTATAAATAAGAAAAAATCTACACCTGGAAAGTATCCGCGTAAAGCAGGAACACCATTAAAAGAACCATTGTCATAATAAATCTATGTATAGTTGTCTCATGAAATCTTCTGGCAAAAAATGCCGAGATTTCGGGACAGCTATTTTTTTCAAACAAACATCACAGAATAATCACACTTTTATCCTAATTTCATCACAACTTCATCATAAACTATTTTTATAGAGATGTCCTCGGGTTCCCCCATTCTCTGTTTCACCTGGGGACATTTTCTATATTTTATTTTGGCAAAAATTAAGAGGAGGAGAACACATTGATTGAAGTAAACAATCTGGTTAAACGATATGGTAACCATACGGCAGTTGACCACCTTTCCTTTAAAATAGAGAAAGGCAAAATCTATGGATTTCTGGGACCAAACGGTGCAGGAAAATCCACTACAATGAATATGATAACCGGATACATCGCATCCACCGAAGGAACCGTCAAAATTGACGGACACGATATCCTCGAAGAACCGGAAGCGGCAAAGAAATGTATCGGTTATCTGCCTGAACAGCCGCCGGTCTATTTTGATATGACTGTCCTGGAATACATGAAATTTGTGGCAGATCTCAAGAAAATTCCAAAAGATAAAAAAACAAACATGATCGAAGAAATCATGGACATGGTAAAGATTTCAGACATGAGAAATCGTCTGATCAAGAACCTGTCAAAAGGTTACAGACAGAGAGTTGGTCTTGCTGAGGCGATTATGGGGTATCCGGAGGTGATCATCCTGGATGAGCCGACAGTAGGTCTTGACCCTAAACAGATTATTGAAATCCGAACCTTAATTAAAGAATTAAAAAAGAAACATACCGTTATTCTCAGCTCGCATATACTTTCTGAAGTAAGCGCGGTATGCGATTACGTGCTGATCATTTCTCATGGAAAACTGGTAGCAAGCGATACTCCTGAGAATCTTGGAAAACTTGCAGAGGGATCCAACACTCTGGAGATGCTTATTAAAGGTGAAAAAACACAGATCAGGCAGGCTCTCGAGGGAATCGAGGGAGTCAACAGCGTAACAATGGAAAAAGATGAGAAACAGAATCTCTGGAGTGTGAAAGTTTCAACAGAAGAGCAGAATGACATTCGGGAAAAAGTATTCTACAAAATGTCGGAGATTAACAGCCCAATCTATGAGATGAAGTCCAGGAAAGTATCATTGGAGGAAATCTTCCTTGAACTTACTGCATCCGATAAACCAATATCTGCGGACGAAGTCCCAAATACACCTGAAGATAAAGATACTGATGCCGGTAGATCAAACGAGACAAACGTAAAACAGACATCAGCAGAAATACCGGAAGAACAGAATAATGATAAAGGGGGAGAGAAATAACCATGACAGCTATATATAAAAGAGAGCTGAAAAGTTACCTGACATCCATGGTAGGATATTTATTTATCTTTTTCATTCTTGTACTGACAGGTATTTATTTTTCAGCATATCAGCTTTCAGCAGCATATCCGAAATTTGAATACACCTTAAGTGCAATTACCTTTGCATTCCTGATCGGAGTACCGATTTTGACTATGCGTGTACTTGCAGAGGAAAGAAAACAGAAAACAGATCAGCTGCTTCTGACAGCACCGGTTTCTGTGAGCGGTATTGTAATAGGTAAATATCTTGCACTGGTAACTGTATTTGCTGTTCCGATGGCAGTTATGTGTACTTATCCGCTGATTATGTCCAGGTTTGGCACAGTAGAGTTTGCATCTGCATATACAGCAGTCCTGGGATTCTTTCTCCTGGGATGTGCAAATATTGCAATCGGTGTATTTATGTCAGCATTAACTGAGAGCCAGGTAATTGCAGCGGTACTCACATTTGTTTTCTTATTTGCATTTTACATGATGAATGGTATTTCTTCCTTCTTCTCTCAGACATCTATGTCGACATGCGTGACATTTGGGTTATTGATCCTGGCAGCAGCCATCATTATCTATACCATGATCAAGAATATTCTGATCTCAGCAGTGATCGGTGTGATCGGAGAAGTGGCACTGATTATTATTTATGTAGTAAAATCCAGTATTTTTGAGGGCGGTATTCAGAAAGTCCTGGATGTGTTTAATCTGAGCGGACACTTTGATAATTTTACAAGTAACATCTTTGATATAAAAGGAATTGTATATTTTCTTTCTGTGATCGCAGTATGCCTGTTCCTTACAACACAGTCTATTTTGAAGAGACGCTGGAATTAGTGGGGAGGTGAAAGAAAATGAAACTGAAAGAAAAGATGAAAAATAATAACCATAAAAAATTTGACAAAAAGAAACTGATTGGCACCATCAGTAAGAAGCATATCAAAAACGGCTCTTACACAATGGTTATGTCAGTGATATTTATTGCAGTAGTTGTAGTGCTCAACATGATCGTAAATGCGATTCCGTCCAAATATTCAGAAATTGATATCAGCAGCCAGAAACTCTACAGTATTGGTGATGATACAAAAGCAATGCTGAAAGATCTGGACAAGGACGTAACAATTTACCAGATTGCACAGAGCGGTTCTGAAGATGAGAATATTACCAATCTGCTTAAGAAATATGAAGATGAATCCAAGCATATTAAAGTAGAGCAGAAGGATCCTGTAGTAAATCCTAAATTTGTAACGGAATATACAAGTGATGATCTTTCTGCAAACAGTCTGATCGTTGTATGCGGCGACAGAAATAAAGTCATTGATTACAACAATATCTATGAGAGCACAATTGATTATCAGACCTACAGCTCTCAGACCACCGGTTTCGACGGTGAAGGTCAGATCACAAGTGCGATCGGATATGTAACATCCGAAGATCTCCCGATCCTTTATACACTCGAGGGACATGGTGAGAAGGAGATGGATTCTACTATCAAAGAAGACATCGAGAAGGCAAACATGGATATTCAGTCTCTGAATCTTCTTACAGAGGGAAGTGTTCCGGATGATGCAGACTGCCTGTTCATTGATTCTCCATCCACAGATATTTCAGAAGATGAAAAGACTGCTATTATTGATTATCTTGAAAATGGCGGAAAGGCGATGATTTTCTCTGATTATACAACAGAAGACCTGCCAAACTTTGATGCAGTTCTGGAAAACTATGGTGTTCAGAGAGAAGCTGGAATCGTATTTGAAGGTGATAATCAGCATTATGCAATGCAGATGCCATATTATCTGGTTCCGACTATAAACAGCACAGATGCAAGCTCTGAGACTGTTTCCGGAGGATATTATGTACTTGTACCATATGCGCAGGGAATCAAAAAAATGGATGACGTAAGAGATACCGTAACGATCAACAGTATCCTCACCACATCAGACCAGGCATATTCCAAGACAGATCTGAACAGTGATACTCTGGAGAAAGAAGACGGAGACGAAGCTGGCCCATTTGATCTGGGAGTAAGCATCACAGAGACTCTGGATGATGACAAAGAAACGCAGATCGTATACTATTCAACTTCCAATCTGATGGAATCACAGGTAAATCAGATGGTATCCGGCGGAAATGAGAAGCTGATCATCGAATCTCTGAAGTGGATGACAGACACAGAAGACAGTGCAACCGTATCTATCCCATCCAAGAGCCTGTCTGTATCTTATCTGACACTTACAGACTATGATGCTGCATTCTGGAAGATCTGCACCATCGGTCTGATTCCTGGATTCTTCCTTGTTGTAGGGTTTGCAGTCTGGATGAAGAGGAGAAAAGCTTAAATGAAGAATAAAACTGTAAAAATGGTTCTTGCAGTTGTAGTTCTTGGTGTCTGCTGCGGGGCTTACGCAGGTGTAAAAACCTACGTAGCCCATCAGGAGCAGAAAGAATCCGAAGAAGATTCTGAAGAAAGCACAACTGTATTTACTGCATCAACAGATAACATTAAATCTCTGGACTTTATGGTTGATGATACAAAGACAACATTTGAAAAAGATGATGACAGCTGGGTAAAGAAAGACGAAACAGATTTTCCGGTAAATCAGACTACTCTGGACAGTGCAGCATCTGCTATTGCATCTGTCGATTCAGACAGAGTTCTGGAGGACGTAGATGATCTTTCAGAATATGGTCTGGACTCTCCGTCAAACACGATTAAGATTGTAACAAAATCTGATGAGGAAGATGGCGATGACATAACAACTACACTGTATGTGGGAGATGAAAATTCCTCCACCAGTCAGTATTATGTAAGAAAAGATGATGATGAGAAGACAGTATACCTGATAGATTCTTCCTGCGTAGAGCCGTTTACCAAATCATTGAATGATTATGCGCAGATGGATGATTTCCCTGCAATTTCCAATACAGATACCATTACAAAAATTTCTGTAGACGGCGATAATTCCTATGAATTATCAAAAGACGAAGATACAAGTACCTGGTCAGTAAAAGGCAGCGAGGATGAAGAAAAAGCAGACTCAGCTACCGTAAGTTCTCTGGTATCCTCATTCGGAAGCATGGCATATAGTTCGCTTGCAGATTATAAATGTGACGACAAGAGCAAATATGGTCTGGATAAACCATATGCAACAATCACAGTAGATTATCAGGAAGAAGTTGCTGATGATGACACACAGGATAATACGACAGCTCCCAGTGAGGCAGCAGATGAAGATGCTTCATCTGCGGAAGAAAACAGTGACGATGCTAAACAGGATACAGAATCAGACGATGAGGATTCTTCGGAAGAAGAAACTAAGATGGCAGATAAGCAGCTTACAATTCTTGTTGGAAATGAAACAGATGACAGCAGCAGATATGTCATGGTAAATGACAGCAATGAAGTCTATACGATGTCAACGGATACTCTGTCCGCGCTAACTGATAAATCAGAAGAAGACTTCTGGGATATGACAGTAAGTTATGTATCTTTAAACAGCCTCGGAAGCCTCAAAGTAAATTATCAGGGCAGTGATTATAAAGTAAATGTTTCACGTGAAACATCCACAGATGATGATGGAAACGATACAGAAACAGTTACCTATAAACTGAATGGTTCTGATCTGGATGAAACAACATTTACAACATTCTACAATAAACTGATCAACATGACGGCTCAGAAACGTCTGACAGATAAATATGAACCTGACGGTGATGCAGAACTGACAGCTACATTTACAGAAGAAGACGGTGATACACAGGAAGTTGCATACTATAGCTACGATACAAACTATTATGCAGCAGTGGTGGATAATAAAGTATATCTCGTAAATAAGATGAATGTAAAAGAACTGTTTACAGCATTTGAATCAGTTGCCGGAACAGAAGAAGATAATTCAGGTGAGACGGATTCAGAAGAAGCAACGACAGATGATACTAAATCAGATTTAACAGATACGTCAAGTGAGAGCATAGAAGAGTAAAAGAATCTATAAAAAAGTGGAGCAGGCATATAGAATTTTTTCCATATGTCTGCTCCGCTTTTTGTTGTATTAGAGCGTGTTTGAAAAATTATTCCCACAATCTATCCGCCCCACTTTGCGGTATATTTTGTCCGAATTCGGTTGCTAG
>OBLG01002252.1_pt1 | contig 12355 bp, 9 predicted proteins | sample 1517451 | NCBI WGS metagenome assembly OBLG01 (sample SAMN04571694, study PRJEB22368) | human gut metagenome | biome: human gut; material: stool | host: Homo sapiens | place: Luxembourg | collected 2012-06-29
CCGAGGGCTTCACGCTCGTCGAAACGCGCGAAGTGCGCGATATCATTCATTTATCTTGTAATGAGGATATTCTATCTTTGTTCCGCATGACGCCATACTATTATAAGACGGGGGCCAAGGATCAGCAAAAAGCTGAGCAGGCTCAGGAGTTGGATGTTCAATTAGCGTTTGGACTTGCTGTTTATCAAAAGGATTGATAATGTTCCCGCACCTGTGCGGGAGGGAGTTCCCTGCGCCGCGCAGGGGAGCGAGCCAAAGGGGGCCATTCTCTTTCACAAAAGAGAATGGCCCCCTTTAAATCCCCCAAGAGAAAGGTTTTTGATTGGCAGTCTCGGGCTCGAATGACTTTTGCGCCTCCGGAATGAGAGTGCCTGTGTGCGGCGTTGCCGCGTTAGCATTGCAAGACGATTTGGCCTACTCCTACTATCCGCTGCCGCTCTGCTCATCTTGTAGGAGTACAGCCTAATTCCCGTCTACCGCCAGCCTCATCAATGCGGCGAGCGCAGCAATGCCGCATTCTGCAGGCAGTCTGCCGCCAAACTACCGTCACTCGCGCCTCACGATAGTAAGGCGAGGTTGAGAGTTGTCACGAAACGTAGGGATTCATGGCGAAGCCATGTACACCGCACTTACATTGCGCAGCGCGTGCAGCTCTTCAAGATCGAGACTGCCAATGTGCGGGGTCGAGGGGGAAGGCCCCTCGTCCTTTCTCTTGGGGGATTAAAAGGGGGATATTCTCTTTCTGCGGAAAGAGAATATCCCCCCTTTATTCGTGCAGCGCCATCGGCGCTGCCTTTCCCCGCCGCGCAGCGCGCGGCATTATAATCTTTTTCCATACATGAAAAGATCACATTTGAGCATGCCATTGTACAACTTGCGTTTTTTATCGGCAAAGCGCCCGTAGCAGCGCTCAAAGTCAGGATGTGACGACAGCACATACACCCGCCAGGTGTCGGGTAATTTGTCCATCGCCTTGCCGAAGGCCTTGTACAGCTCGCCCGCCTCTTCGCGCTCAAGAAGCCGCTCGCCATACGGCGGGTTCGTCACGATGCGGCCATACAAGCCGCCCCAGTGGAAACGCGTGGCGTCGTCGACCTCGAACTTGACGATGTCGTCGACCTCGGCGAGCTCGGCGTTGTGGCGCGAGAGCTCGACGGCGTCGGGGTCGATGTCGCCGCCCCAAATTTCGTAGTTCCCGTGGAACTCGTTGTCCATGGCCTCGTCGGCTGCGTCGAGCCAGAGCATTTTATCGAGCGTGGCCCAGTGCTGGGCGGCAAAGCTGCGGTTGAGGCCCGGTGCACGGTTGCGCGCGATGAGCGCCGCCTCGATGGCGATGGTGCCGCTGCCGCAGAACGGGTCGCAGAACGGGTCGCGGCCATTGTAGTGCGAGAGCTTGACCATCGCGGCGGCGAGCGTTTCCTTGAGCGGGGCGGCCACGCCGTGGGCGCGGTAGCCGCGCTTGTAAAGGCCCTCGCCCGAGGTGTCGAGCCCGACGGTGACCTCATCCTTCATGATGGAAAAGCGCACCTGATAGCACCGCCCCGTTTCGGGGAACTGCGCGATGCCGTAGGCCGCGCTCAGGCGCTCCACAACCGCCTTTTTGACGATCGACTGGCAGGCGGGCACGGAGTGGAGCGTCGAGTTGATGGAGTAGCCCACGACGGGGAATTCGCCCTCGCGCGGGATCCAGTCCTCCCAGTGCACCGCGCGCACGCCCTGAAAGAGCGATTCAAAATCCGTCGCGCGGAACTTGTGCAGAACCAGAATGACGCGCGCACCGCAGCGCAGATTGATGTTGAGCCGCGCAATGTCGCGCGCTTCACCGTGGCAGAGGACGCGGCCGTTCTCAACGCGCACGTCAGAAAGTCCCAGCTTTTTGATCTCATCGCCCACTAAGCTCTCAAGGCCCAAGAGGCAGGGAATGACAAATTCCAGCATAATAACGCTCCCGAAAAAATGATTTGACTTTAGTATAGCGGATGGGAACAAAAAAGGCAATCGCCGCGTCAAAATAAGCATGGTAAAGCGGTGGAGCGTGTGGTACAATAGGAAAAACAGCGCGGAAAGCGCGCTGTCACATGGATGTAACATCAAACTTGCGCGAAATTTTTCGAAAAAATACGGAATGCAACACTAAAGTTGCTGGAAATGGACGCGCGGTTTTGCTATCTTATCCTCAGACAGAGAAACGGAGGGAACGCAATGGCATTTGGCGAGCGGCTCCAGGAGGTCCGCAAACGCAGCGGACTGACGCAGGAGGAATTTGCCGAACAGCTTCAGGTCTCGCGCCAGTCGGTCTCGCGCTGGGAGTCGGGCCGCGGCTACCCCGAGATGGAGAAGATCATCTTCATCTGCAACCGCTACGGCGTAACGATGGACGAGCTGTTCAAAGAAGAAGTCCCCACCCCCGGCGAGCCGCCGGTCGAAGCCCCGCTGCTGTCCGCGCGCACGCTCGGCAGCGAGTTGTCAAACCTGTATGCGAATCTGTCGCCCTACAACAAAAGCATCGGGATCATGCTGCTGACCGTCATCGCGATGATCGGTCCGGCATACGTCTACTGTATGCGCAGTTTGAAAGGAGGAGCAGATGAAATGATGACCATTATCTGGATCGCCGCCATCATCATCTTCGGCATTGCCGAGGCGGCGACGGCGGGGCTGGTGTCGATCTGGTTCGTCGTGGGCGCGGTGGCCGCGCTGGTGGCGACGGAGCTGGGCGCGGCGCTGTGGCTGCAATTCGCGGTCTTCCTGATCGTATCCATTCTGGCGCTCATCGCAACAAGACCCCTTGCGCGCAAGATGCTGGATAAGACTATCGTGCCCACGAATGCCGACCGTGTGCTGCACCACGAGGCCAAGGTGACCGAAACGGTGGACAACGAGAACGCCACGGGCGCTGTGTACATCGACGGCAAGACATGGACGGCGCGCAGCGAAGACGGCAATATCATCCCTAAGGGGAAAATGGCAAGAATCGTTCGCATGGAGGGCGTCAAGCTCTACGTGCGCGAGAGTAAAGAACCCAGCGAGAGAAGAGAGTAAACCCAAACTACACAACATTTTAGGAGGAAAAGAACTATGGAATGGATCGGCTATATCGGTATCGGCATTTTAGTGCTGCTGGTGCTTCTGGTGCTCGTCACGAACATCCAGATCGTGCAGCAGTCGCGCGCCTACGTCGTTGAGCGCCTCGGCGCTTACAGCGCGACCTGGGGCGTGGGCCTGCACTTCAAAATTCCGTTTTTCGAGCGCGTTGTGAAGAAGGTCAGCCTCAAAGAGCAGGTGGCCGACTTCGATCCCCAGCCCGTCATCACGAAGGATAACGTCACGATGCAGATCGACACGGTCATCTACTTCCAGATCACCGACCCCAAGCTCTACACCTATGGTGTCGAGCACCCGATGAACGCCATCGAGAACCTGACGGCGACGACGCTGCGTAACATTATCGGCGAGATGGAGCTCGACCAGTCGCTCACGAGCCGCGATGTCATCAACGCCAAGATGCGCTCTATCCTCGATGAAGCGACCGACCCCTGGGGCATCAAGGTCAACCGCGTGGAGCTCAAGAACATCCTGCCGCCGCGTGAGATCCAGAACGCGATGGAAAAGCAGATGAAGGCCGAGCGCGAACGCCGCGAGTCCATCTTGCAGGCCGAGGGCCAGAAGCAGTCCCAGATCCTCGTGGCCGAGGGCGAAAAGCAGTCCACCATCCTGCGCGCGGACGCCGAAAAGCAGGCGGCCATCCTCAAGGCCGAGGCCGAGCGTCAGGCCGCCATCCTCAAGGCCGAGGGTGAAGCGCAGGCCATCCTGAACGTGCAGAAGGCGCTCGCGGACTCCATCAAGATGCTCAACGAGGCCAACCCCAACGATCAGGTCGTCAAGATCAAGGCGCTCGAATCGTTCGAAAAGGCCGCCGACGGTCAGGCGACGAAGATCATCGTCCCGAGCGAAATTCAGAGCCTCGCCGGTCTCGCCGCGAGCTTCAAGGGCCTGCTCGAAGACGAGAAGAAGTAATTTCAAAAAAGAGGCTCTGCCTCTTTTTTGAGAAAGTCGCACTCCGCTTCGTGCCTTGCCGCCCTTGGCGGCTGCGGCACGCGCGGAGCGAGAGGAGTAAATCGCCACGCGCCGGTCGCGGCGATTTACAACCTCAATTTTTTCCGCGTCTGCGGACGCGGAATTCTGCGAAGCATTTTGTCATAGTCAAAAAGGAAGAGGTTCCCGTCGGGAACCTCTTCCTTTTTTGATGTAAGGTGTTGCGAACTCAGCCCTCGGAATCCGTGCGGTTTCTCCAGGAGATCTCCTGCTCGAGCTCGTAGCGCAGCTTCTTGTTCTCCTCGACAAGCTCGTCGTAGTGCTCGCCCTGCACGTAATACTTGACGAACGTGAACGTGGCCTCGTCAAGCTCCTCTTCCGTGTAGGACGGGAGAAGCGAGCCGTTCTTGCGCTGAAGGCCGGAGATATTCACGACCACCAGACGGCGGTGCTGCTCGGAGAGCTGGAAGAGCTGGAGCTTTGCGGGAATTTCAAGCCCTAAGTCATAGGTGCTGTTCACGCGCTCCATGATGTTGCGGTACTCGGGCTTGGCCGAGACGATGACGCCGTGCTGCATAAACAGCTTTTTCAGGTAGTCCACAGAAACGTCCTCGCGGGTGATCGTGCCCTTGCCGAGACCCGTGAGCATCGTGTTAGACAGATTCAGGCTGACGTAAACTTCTTCGCCGGTCTTGGGATAGCTCATAATTTGCCTCCATTAAAGTCTGCGCCGCAAGCGCGGCTGGGATTGATATGACATTTTTATGGTAGCATGGCGGAGCGGAAAATACAAGCGGCAGGTTGTATGAACTGTCGCTTACAAATTTGTCGGAATCGCCGCCGCGGCGGGATTTTCCTTGACAAGAGCGCGCGCCGCTGATACACTTTCCTTGTCTATTACGGGTGCGCACCTACCGGCAGTCAGGCGGAAGTCTGGCTGCCGTTTTGCATCCGGCATTTGAATAGGAGGGAATATTTATGGCTTACTTCTGGCCGCTCATTCTCGTTGTGGCATCGAACACCGTGTATCACATCTGCGCCAAATCGCTGCCCGAGAGCGTTGATCCGCTCGCGTCGCTCACGGTCACGTATCTGATCGGCTCAATCTTTTCGGGCATCCTGTATTTTGTGACGAACCGCGGCGGGGCGAACCTTCTGCACGAATACAGCCAGATGAACTGGGCGCCGTACCTGCTCGGTCTCGCGGTCGTCGGTTTGGAAGCTGGCAGCATGCACGCTTACAAGGCGGGCTGGCCGGTCAGCGCGTTTCAGGTGTCGTCCGCGGCGGCCATCGCGACGATTTTGGTGTTCATTGGGTATCTTGTCTACCACGAGGCCATCACGGTCAACAAGCTCGTGGGCCTTGCGCTGTGCCTTGTCGGGCTGTTTTTCCTCAACAAATGAGTTGTGCCGCGGCTTTTGCCGTGGTATGATGGGGAAAACTTGTTTTAAAGAAGGAATTTTGATCTATGAAAGCTGCACGCGACTATCCGATCCTGACCGTCACCGCCAAGGGCACGCGCTGGCTCGAGAGCGGCCATCCCTGGGTGTATGACTCCGACGTCGCCCGCGAGCCGGACGAGAGCGAGTGCGAAAACGGCGCGCTCGTCGATGTGGTGTCGGAAAAGGGCAAATATCTCGGCACGGGCTTTTTGAGCAGACTCAGTAAGCTCCGCGTGCGCATCGTCTCGCGCAACGCGAACGACCGCTTTGATGAAAATTTCTGGCGGCGGCGCGTGCGCTACGCCTGGGACTACCGCAAGGCGGTCATGGACGGGCAGACCGGCTGTTGCCGCCTGATCTTCGGCGAGGCGGACGCCTTCCCCGGCCTGACGGTCGACCGGTTTGAAAACCTGCTCGTCACGCAGACGCTCTCGCTCGGCATGGAAAAGATCAAGGACATGCTCTTCCCCCTCATTGTCGAGGTGCTGGAGCAGGACGGCGAGACGATCGACGGCCTTTTTGAGCGCAACGATGTCGTGCTTCGCGAAAAGGAGGGCTTGACGCAGAACAAGGGTTGGTTTCCCCTCCCCGGCAAAAAAACGCCCGAGAGCCCCATCACTGAAATTTGCGAGAACGGCGTTTTCTACCGTGTGGATGTCGAAAACGGGCAGAAGACGGGCTTTTTCCTCGACCAGAAGTTCAATCGCCTCGCCGTCGCGCACCTCGCGCACGGCAAGCGCGTGCTCGACTGCTTCACGCACACGGGCTCGTTCGCGCTCAACGCCGCCAAGGGCGGCGCGGAGCACGTGACGGCGGTGGACGTGTCCGAGAGCGCCATCGAAATGGCGCGCGCGAACGCGGCGCGCAACGGCCTTGAGGACAAAATGGACTTTCTCGCCGCCGACGTCTTCGACCTGCTCCCGCAGCTCGAGGCCGCGCACGAAAAGCCCTATGACTTCATCATCCTCGATCCCCCGGCGTTCACAAAGTCTCGCCGCACGGCGAATAACGCCGAAAAGGGGTACAAGGAGATCAACCTGCGCGCGATGCGCCTGCTGCCGCGCGGCGGCTACCTTGCGACCGCCTCGTGCAGCCACTTCATGCCCGCCGAACGCTTTGAGCGGATGCTGCGCTCCGCCGCCGCGGACGCGGGCGTCGAGCTGCGGCAGATCGAAGCGCGCACGCAGAGCTGTGACCACCCCATCCTCTGGAACGTGCCGGAGACGGATTATCTCAAGTTCTACTTATTCCAAGTGGTATAAATTGATATAAAAAATCCTCGCTGTAAAAACAGCGGGGATTTTTTTGGTTGTTTATTTGTTTTCATCAGTGTTTTCCGCGGAAGTATCCGGCGTTTCGGGCTCAGTCGAGGGCTTGTCCTCAGTCTGAGCATCTTCGCCCTTGTCCTCCGGCGGCATTTCGATCTTTTCGCTCGTCATCGAAATGTGCCTGGCGGGCGCTTCGATCACGCTCGGCTGCGAGGGGCGGAAGCCGTCCTCGCTCTTGCGCGTGGAAGCGTAGGCCTCTTCGACGGTCGAGGGATCGCGGCCTTCGAGGATAGCGACCATTTCGCCGCCCGTGATGGTCTCCTTTTCAAGGAGGTAGGCGACGACCTTGTCCATATCCTCGCGGTTGTCGCGGATGACCTGTACGGCGTCCTTGTAGCACTCGTCGAGGATGCGCTTGACCTCGCGGTCCATGATGGCGGCGGTATCCTGCGCGCAGTCGAGGCCGTAGCCGCCGTCGAGGTACTGATTGCGCACCGACCCGAGCGCGACCATGCCGACCGCATCGCTCATACCGTACATGGCGACCATGTTGCGCGCGATGCTCGTCGCCTCCTGAATATCCTGCGAGGCACCGTTGGTCATCGTGTTCATCACGACCTCTTCGGCCGCGCGGCCGCCCATCGAGACGGCGATCTTCGCCATCAACTCATCGCGCGTGCGCAGGTTCGTCTTGTCCTCTTCGGGCATCAGGAGCGTGTAGCCAAGGCTTCCCTCGGTGTGCGGGACGATCGTGATCTTCTGCACGGGCTCGGCGTTTTTCTGCTTGTAGGCGACCATCGCGTGGCCGACCTCGTGATAGGCGACGAGCTTCTTTTCAAACTCGGTGAGGACGCTGCCTTTCTTCTCGCTGCCCGCGATGACGAACTCGAACGCCGCGAGCATGTCCTCCTGCGTGACGAGCTTGCGTCCCTTGCGCACGGCGCGGAGCGCCGCCTCGTTGGCGAGGTTGGCAAGGTCCGCGCCCACGCAGCCCGCGGTCGCGAGCGCGACCTTCTTAAGATCCACGTCCTCGGCGAGCTTGATGCCGCGCGTGTGGACCTGCAGCGTTGCTAAGCGGCCGGCGAGGTTCGGGCGGTCGACGGTGATGCGGCGGTCGAAGCGGCCGGGGCGCAGCAGCGCCTTGTCGAGCACCTCCGGGCGGTTCGTCGCGGCGAGGACGATGACGCCCTTGCTGGGGTCGAAGCCGTCCATTTCGGCGAGCAGCTGGTTGAGCGTCTGCTCGCGCTCGTCGTTGCCGCCGCCGTAGCGGCTGCCGTCGCGGGATTTGCCGATGGTGTCGATCTCGTCGATGAAGATGATGCAGGGGGCGACCTTCGACGCCTCGGCGAAGAGGTCGCGCACGCGGCTCGCGCCGATGCCGACGAACATCTCAACAAAGTCAGAGCCGGAGATCGAAAAGAACGGCACCTTCGCCTCGCCCGCCACGGCCTTGGCCAGCAGCGTTTTACCGGTACCGGGAGAGCCGACGAGCAGCGCACCCTTGGGGATCTTTGCGCCGATGGCGGTGTATTTTTCGGGGTTGTGCAGAAAGTCGATGATCTCGACGAGCGATTCTTTCGCTTCGTCCTGACCGGCGACGTCCGCGAACGTCACGCCGGTGGATTTTTCCATGTAGACCTTGGCGTTGGCCTTGCCGACATTGCCGATGCCGCCGATGCCGCCCATACCGCCGGACTTTTTCGTGATGAAGTTCATCAGCAGCATGAACGCGCCGACCATCAGCACCGTGGGCAGAATATAGCTCACCATGAACGTGAGGATCGGCGAAACGGGCGGCTGATAGGGCTTGGTGTAGGTCACGCCGTGCTCATCGCACAGGGTGATCAACTTTTCCGTCGCGTCGGGAATGATGGTGGTGAAGAGCGTATAGTTCTGATCATAGCTCTTGCCGTCGTCATCCGTGTAGGTAAAGCCGTCGACCGGCGTGATGGTGAAGACCGTGTCGCCGAATTCGATGGACTTGACTTTCCCCTCCTCCACGAGTTCGACAAGCTCGCTGTATGCGATCTCGCACGAAGACTCGGCGGTGCGGGCCTGGTCGAGCATGACGGAGAGGTAGTTCACGCCGATCGTCAGCAGCAGCGCCCATAGGACGATCGACCACATGCCCCCGCCGCGCCGGCGGTTCTTGTCGCCGCGATTGCGGTTGTTTCTGTTGTTTGGCTCCATGTTGTTCCTCCTGTCGGGAGACAGAAAAATGCGAAGATGCGCACTTTTTGAATTAGTGATTTTTACTATATCATATATAAGAAAATCGCACAAGTTTTCTATGGTGAATTTTCGATGAACTTTTGTTTTGCGCCCTCTTTATCTTGCCCTTGTTCTGTGTTATAGTTGCAATGGAGTATTCTATAAAAATTTGTCACAAGGAGAAATTTCTTTTATGGATAAGGAACGCAAGGAAAAGACCGCGCGCGTGCAGGACGCGGAGGCCGACGGCATCATCGAGGGCCGCAACGCCGTGATCGAAGCGCTGCGCGCGGGCACGACCATCGACAAAATTTTCATCCAGAAGGGCGAGACCGACAAGACGCTCGGCCACATCGCCTCCACCGCCCGCGCCGCGGGCGTGGTCGTCGTGGACGCGGACAAGCGCAAGCTCGACTTCATGTCCCGCACGCACGCCCATCAGGGCGTCATCGCGCTCACGAGCGTGCGCGAATATGTCAGTGTTGAGGATATTCTGAACATCGCGCGCGAAAAAGGCGAAAACCCCTTGATCGTCGTCTGCGACGAGATCTCCGACCCGCATAACCTCGGCGCGATCATCCGCACGGCGGAGTGCGCGGGCGCGCATGGCGTCGTCATCCCCAAGCGCCGCAGCGCGGGCCTCACGAGCGTCGTTGCCAAGACGAGTGCGGGTGCGGTGAGCTATGTGCCCGTCGCGCGCGTGCCGAACATCCCCGCGCTTTTGGAGCAGCTGCAAAAAGAAGGCGTCTGGGTCTTCGGCACGGCGGCCGAGGGCACGAGCGACCTCTACTCCGCGGACCTCAAGGGCCCCGCGGCCATCGTCATCGGCAGCGAGGGCGACGGCATGACGAGACTGGTGCGCGAAAAGTGCGACTTCCTCGTCAGCATCCCGATGAAGGGTAAAATTTCGTCGCTCAACGCCTCCGCGGCGGCGGCCATCCTCCTCTACGAGGCGGTGCGCCAGCGCTTGGGGCAGTGACGGTAAAGAAGGAACGATATGGACCCCAAAGACCTTGAATTTGAAGAAACGCTCGCCGACTCCGAGCTGCTGCTGAAAAACACGGCTCGCAGCATGGACGAGGACGCGGAATTCACGCTCGAGAGCATTCTGGCCGAGTACGGCAGCGGCACGCCCGCCGCACCCGAACCGGAAGAAAAAGAACCCGAGCCGCCGGCGGAAAAGAAACCGCCGGCAAAGGTTGTCCCACTGCCGAAAAAGGCGGAGGCGGCGAAAAAAACGGTGGATGAAACGGCGGATGAGACCGCCCGCATCCCCGTCATCCCCTTCCCCGGCGCGAAAAAGGCCGAAGAGCCGGTGGAAGCCGAGCCGGAAGAAACTCCCGAAGAAGAGCCCGCGCAGGACGACGAGCCCAAGTCCATGAGCTTGCAGGACGTCCTGGCCCAGACCGTGCAGGAGGCGCTCTCCGAGCGCGAGGACACGATCATCGAGGAGGAGCCGCCGCGCCGCGGTTTGTTCTCCCGCCGCAAGATGCGCGACACCGAGCAGCTCTACGACGACGCGGAGGAGGAAGAGGACGAGGAAGAAGAATTCGAAGAGCCCGAACCCGAGCTCCCCGAGCCGCCGCTGACCGAAACGCTCTCCGACTACCGCGCGCAGCTCTCTGGCGCGACGAAGGCGCGCCGTGGGGCGGGTATTTTCACGCTTTTGCTGTGCGTCATGGCGGTGCTGGAGCATTTTTCCATCCTGCCGGAGGCGTACACCGCTGATCCGATGATCCGCGCGCTGCCGCTGCTGGCGGTCGAGGCGATCGTCTGCGCCATCGGCTGGCGCATCTTCGCGCGCACGATCCGCTCGCTCAGGCAGGGCAAGACCACCTCCGGTTTTTTGACGATGCTTCTATGCCTTGTCACGCTGCTCGATACGGCGCTCTACGCTTTTCTTCCCGCGCGCGCGGCGCTGTCGCTGCCGTTGCCGGCGCTGGGGGCGATGTCGGTCTACTGCGCGCTGCTGGGCGAAAGTCTGCGTCTGCACGGCATGTATGACACGTTCCGCATCGCGGCCATCGGCAATGCGCCGTATATCGTCACCGTGACGGCAGGGGGCGCGGCCAAGCGCGTGGGCCTGCCGGGCGGATTTTCCAATTCCGCGCGCGCAAACGACCCCTATTCGCGCTGGCAGAGAGTGCTACTGCCGGTCTTCCTCGCGGCGGCGGTCGTGTTCGGCGTGCTCTCGACGCTCGAGACGAAGCAGAACGCGCTGCTTGCGTGGAACCTCTCGGTGATGCTCGCGAGCGCGAACCTGCTCGCGTTTCCGATGGTGTGCGCGCTACCGCTCAAGCGCATCGCCGCGCGGCTTGCCAAAAGCGGCAGCGCCGTGGCGGGCTTTTCCGGCGCGGACGCCATCCGCCGGAGCAACTGCGTCATCCTGACCGATGGCGACCTGTTCCCGCCCGGAACGGTCACGCTCGGCGGGCTCAAGGTTTTCGGCGAGGAGAGCGGCAAGGTCATCTCCTACGCCGCGACGATGGCCCACGCGTCCGAAAGCGGCCTGAGCCGCCTTTTTGACAATCTTCTCGCCAGCGACGGCGGCTTCCGCGAGCAGGTCGAGGATGTCGACTTTTACGAAGAGGGCGGCGTCGGCGGCCGCATCCACGGCGAAACGGTGCTCTTCGGCACGGCGGGCTTTATGAGAAAGCGCGGCGTGAACCTGCCACGCAACCTTGGCCTCAAGACCGGCGTGTTCCTCTCGGTCGACGGCACGCTCATCGCGGTGTTCGCCGTGAAGTACATGCCCGCGGAAAATGTCGACTGGGCGCTCCACGCCCTGCACCACAGCCGCATCACGCCGGTGCTCGCCGTGCGCGACGGCAACATCACCCCCGCGCTCTTGAAGCGCAAGTTCGGCACCGATGCGCGCGCGGTCTACCCCAAGCTCGGGACACGCCTCGCCCTTTCCGAGCGCGGCGGCGGACGGCCGTATGCCCTTTTGATGCGCGAGGGGCTCATGCCCTATGCCGAAGTCGTGCTCGGCAGCAAGCGCCTCTGTCTGTCCGCCAGAAGAGGAACGGTGCTTGCATTTTTAGCCGCTACGGCGTCTACGCTTCTCGCATTTTATTTAACTTTTGTCGGTGCATACAGCGAGCTCACGCCGCTTTCTCTGCTCGTTTACCTACTTTTATGGTCTCTCAGCGTGCTCGTTGACGGCATGCTCAGCGACCGTTATTGACACTTCGAACGAAGAAAGCGGAAATCAACGGAAAAATATGGTTGAAATGGCGAGAAAAACATGATATAGTTTTTGTATTGAGTATTATCCCGCCCGGTGGCGGACACCATGACGGGATTTACGACTTTCGGAAGGAGACTAACCCATTATGAGTGCAAAAGACATTCGCAATATCGTGCTGCTTGGCCACAGCGGCAGCGGCAAGACCACC
>OBLG01002255.1_pt1 | contig 12344 bp, 19 predicted proteins | sample 1517451 | NCBI WGS metagenome assembly OBLG01 (sample SAMN04571694, study PRJEB22368) | human gut metagenome | biome: human gut; material: stool | host: Homo sapiens | place: Luxembourg | collected 2012-06-29
AACATGGCCGACACCTCCGTCGAGATCATGGAACGCAACCACCTGACGGCGGATGATATCCGTTATTTGGTACCCCACCAGGCAAACCTGCGTATCATCAGCGCAACAGCCAACCGTATGGGGCTGTCACCTGACAAATGCATGATCAACATCGACAAGTTCGGTAACACAACCGCTGCAACTATTCCGCTCTGCCTGTGGGATTACGAATCACGCCTGCGCAAAGGAGACAACCTGATCCTTTCAGCATTCGGTGGTGGTTACACCTGGGGGGCAGTTTACGTCAAATGGGCGTATAACGGCGGCGATTTCACCAAATAAAAGTTGACCAAAATCAGCTTTTCAACTTTTAACCTGGATTGTTGTGATCCAGGTTAAAAGTTATAAGCCATATACAAACCTACCCAACGCCCAAGGCAGATGACTCAAAAGGCACACGGCTAAGAGGCGAACGGTTCAAGGCGACGCGAGGCGGGAAGCGGGTGACTCAAGGAGCACACGGTTCAAGGGGCAAAGCACACGCTTAAGGGGCACACGGTTCAAGAGGTTACGCAACACGGACGAGGCTACAGCACGAGGCATAAAGTTCAAGGCTGGCTTCACGCTCCCACCCCACAACCGTAAAACAACATCCGATAACGAGACGGTGAGTTGCGAGACCTGCCCTCTCGACTTGCTTGGCTTGTTCTACCTACTCAGCCAGCTCGACGGATCGTTCTTTTTGAGAGATCTTCCTTCTTTCCGGAGTTGCCCCTTCTGAGGCCCCGATTCCAAAACGAGGGGAAAAAGAGGAGCCAAAGGGATTGAGGAGCCAAAGGGATTGAGGAGAAAAGGAGAAAAGGAGAAAAGAGCAAGCGTGGATAATAGAAGGCGTTCGCTGACATGAGGAGAGGTGTCTTGATGATGCCGATCACGTGGTAGAATGGCACGATAAACAGCCAAAACAGGAGTACAATTTTTGGCCATACAACTCTGGAGGTTCTATAGTTCAAGGGATAGAACGGAAGTTTCCTAAACTTTAAATGCAGGTTCGAGTCCTGCTAGAACCACAAGCCTTAAAAGTAGCTAAATCATTGAGGATTTGCATTATTGCAAATCCTTTTTTATTTTTACCCATACACAGAATGTAGGTGCATTTTATACCAAATGTTTATACATTGTTTATACATAATATGGCTACTTTTACTTACGAAATCTCTAAACACCGGAAAAGAAAAGATGGAACAATGGGCGTCGCCATTCGAATCACCCACAAAAGAACCATCCGTAGAATGAATACCGGAATCTATGTCTCGGCCACCGATCTGACCAAAAGCCTTAAGCTGAAAAACCAAATCCTCATCGATCAACTCACAGATATGATTCGCGAACTCAGATCGCAGTTCAACACCTTGGGTATAGCGGCTGAGCAGATGAGCGCCGATGAGGTCGTCCAGTATATCAAACAGGCCATTGAACAGAAGGATGGCTTCAAATTGGACTTCCTGCACTTTATCGAGCAGCAGGCCGCCACAATGGCCCCACCGGACGCAACTATATCACCACCCTCCATGCCATCAAACGGTTCATTAAACGAGACTCGTTGGATATTTCGGAGGTCACCTACACCTTCCTGAAAAAATTTGAGGCCTTTTTGGAGAATGAACCCGTCCTGAAACCCGACAAAAACGGAAACCTCCACGAACAGACCGCTACCAAACGAGGTGGTCGAGCCATCTCCCTATATATGGCCTGCATCAGAGCCATGCACAACAGAGCCAAAGAAGAGTACAATGATGAGGATTGCGGGCAGATCAATATCCCCTACTCGCCCTTCTCCCGATACAAGATTCAAGCGCCGCCACCAGCCCAAAAACGGGCCATCAGCATCGAGCAGATTCAGGCGATCATCAACCTCCCGGAGAGCAACCACACACGCTTCAATTTAGCCAAAGATTGTTTCTTGTTGTCGTTTGCTTTAATGGGTATGAACAGTGCAGATATGTTTTACTGTGCACCGGAAAAAAGAGGAGTCATCACCTACAACCGACGTAAAACAGCCTCCCGACGTCAAGACAAAGCCGAGATGCAGGTCAAAATTCCGGCCTGTATCCAGCCTCTTATCGATAAATATCGAGACAAAACAGGCCAACACCTCTTCAATTTCCATCTACACTACGCCGATGAATTAGTATTTAATCGAGCGTTGAATCACGGCATGAAAGAGGTGGCCCAGGCCATCGGTTTGGAAAATCTGACCTTTTATGCAGCCCGCCACTCAATGGCTACAATCGCCTACTCGGCTGCCGTGGGAATCGACAAACAGATCGTCCACGAGATGTTGAACCACGTCGATAAAAACATGAAGGTAACCGATATCTACATCGATCGGGACTGGTCAGTGCTTTGGCAAGCCAATGAGAAGATTCTCAAACTCTTCGACTGGCGTCCGCTCCAACAGATCGACAAAAAAGCATAAACTCCCCACGGAACAGCAGCAATCACAGCCGAATCGCAAAGGCAGCTCAACACATTAAACCGTGCCCACGCCCGGTTTAGGTCGTGAGGGCAGCTATTGGTTGCGTTTATACAACAGGGCCTTCATCCAACGAGAGATGCCCAGGAATGCTGCTATTCCGGTCCCGGCAATAATACCACGTTGTCCCACCGTAATGTGCCAGACCACACAGATCGTCGAGGCCAGCAGCATACACAAATACCCCACTATATCAATAACAGATTTTACAGGGAACCCGGCCCATTTGTACAGCAGTGGCCTTAGAGACCGCCTTTACCGATGCCCGGCAATTATTCAAACCTCGACAATACGACGTCCGATGATAGGCTTTGGAACTTGAACCCGTACAGATATAAACTCGTTCTGATTGGCAATTGGTTGACAACGGGACCGCTAACAAGAGCATGAAAGAGAATAATAATGTTTTCATCGTGGTAAGGTTATAAAAAGAAGTTGCAACCCTCCTCGCAAAACCTATGGGCAATGAGATTGCAACTTATTCAAATTCGTAGCCGTAAACACCCCGCTCCTCTCATCGGTTCCCGCTTAATCAATTACAACGGAACAAAAGGGAATGGGGATCGAATGCAATTGCGTTTAACCTACTACAGAAAGCAAATATTATACCAATACAAAGTGTACTACAACATTTCCGATCCCGAAGAGGATCAAGGTTGTACATCCAGCGAAATACAAAAGGGCCATCCCGTTTGGGATGGCCTTATACATTCAGTATAAACACTTATTGGGGAAGGAGTTTTTATTACAATGCTGCTAAGTTGATAGGCTAAGAAACAAAATCATTGCACCACGTCTTCCACGATGGCAATGTAGGTCCTTATTGGATCACAAAATATGTCGTTTTCTTATCGTATAATTAAATTTCATTCAACATATCAGATTCAGATTCAGTAGTATGTAAATCTGCATTAACCTCATTCTCATACTGAAAGGCTATAGAACAAGTAGGAAACATTGAAATACTAATAAGGCCTCCTGGCACTTCAAATATCGTACAATAAGAACATTTGTCATTCTGCAATGCTAACATTTCACATCCATCCCCTTCATAATAAGGGCGTGAGAAAGCATGCTCATCCAATACCGGTTGACCATATTTTTTAATGTATAAATCTTTGTATTTATGATAATCACTTTTTATGGAACTCCATGAAGTATATCGATCCTCAATAACTGCTGATACCTTCCAAATCTGTTTGGACTTTGCAGTAGAATTTAAATAAATAAAACAATCTTTGTTAACAAACTGGCCTAACATCACAACAACACCATTGTCTGTGACTGTCAAAGGATTGTATCCTAATGCTTGCAACTTTGCCGCAAAATCATCAACATTGCCCGTAATTGGAATCCCCTTAAACTCAATAACAGCTGATTGGGAACTCTGATTCGATGTCGAATCTTCCTCCTGCGAGCGTTGCCACTGCTCAAAAGTGCCTACAGACTGAGCAAATATTTGCTGACTCAACAAACATAAACTGATTAGTACAAAAAAACGCTTCATGCCACAAATCTTTTATTGGAAATCCAAGTTATCTTTATACACAGCTACATGAACTGCTCTTGAACTGATACATGATTCACAATCATGCTTACGATTTCTTATCTATTGCTTGATCGTTTAACGACATATCCAATTCCCTTTTAGCAAGTTCATCCTCTATATTTAATTTATTGTTGAACATTGCTTCAAGTGTAGACTTAACTAAATCTCTTGTCACAGGCCAACAATAGGGATTTGTCAGGCAACTTTGGTATTTAATTTTTTGCATCTCTATCTCTATATTTTTTCTCCTCAACAAGTCTTTTAATTCCGCAACCGTGCATTGTGACAACGGCTTTGAAGCCACAACGGAATTCTCTGCTTCACTGTCATTTTCATTGTCATTAAAAAAGGTATAACGAATAATGCATCCAATTACAAGAACAATAAAAATGATTAATAGAGCTACCATAACATATGTTTTGGTTACAAAATATCCCTTTTGATCACACCAACGAGTCTATGCAATCTAACTACTTAATTTATAAGAATTTCAAAATTTTGGTAACAAAATTCGTCTTTTCTTGAACCATCTTCGCATTTCGTTGCGTGCTTACAAAGAGGTGGAAGACCTTGATGCTTTTCTTGTAGGGATTGGCTCTTCTCGTTCCAATAAACAACTCTCCCCACAGTTTCAATCCAATGGTAACCGGCAAAACATGCTTGCCAGTTACACGACACCTTTAAAATTAATAAAAAATATCAAACTGCAGTATTCCAAGCTGCAAAATCCTCATGCTTAAGCAAATATAAAAAGGTCGTTTAGGTGGATTCTTTCTTTGCATTGACAAATGCAAAGAAAAATAAAAAATAATTTGGAGGAGAATTATTTTTCTGAAAACCAACAACATAAACCATGAAAACAACCAAAAATGCAATCAGCAAATTCAAAACCAGGGCAGATTACATAGGCACCTTACGGAGTTTCACAATCGGTGAAACCAAATCCTTTGAGATGCAAGGAAGAGTTTATCAAGGTGTCCAAAGTGCCCGAAGCCTGCTCAGAAAAGAGGGATGGGATTTCGACATGAAATCCGACACAGACCAAAACATTATCACAATCACCCGAACGGTATAGGTTCAACCCAATCGTTCATTAAATCTTACCGATTATGGCTCATCTTATTGATCTATTCACACTCAAGCAAGAGATGATGGAGATGGCTCAACTGGCTGTTTTGGCCTTTGCCAAAGAGGCGGCTCCAGTTTCCGACGAATTAACTACACGACAAGCCTATGACAAATTTGGCCGCAGATGGGTCGATCGCCAAATCAAACAGGGTAACATCAAAGGACACCGAAAGGGGCCTGCTGTTAACTCACCGATTATATACAGCAGACTGGAACTGATGGCCCTCAAACAGGCCGAAGAGCGGTTACTAACCATTAATCTGAAAACACGATGAAACCTCTGCTGTGCGTATTGGGGTTCTTCGTTGGGCTCACCCTCGCCGCCGCCACAAAGCCCGACCTCTCGTCTCCGGCCATAGCGATCAACTTAGCCGGGGCCATCATCGCCGTGAGTTCGCTATACCGACTCTCCAAATGCAAAATGCCTGCCACCAAAAAGGAGTAACCCATGGACCAACAAATCCTGCATATCACCGAAGAGCAGCTGCAATGCATTGCCCAAAAGGTGTACGAAACGGCCGAAAGCGCAGTCGATTGTGTGGATAGAGTAAAGTTTCCTATCGAGATCATTGATCTGAATAGAGGTCTCGACGCCGATCTGTACTGCAACATATACGTGTCAAACCCTTACCCATCGGAAGATGAAGAGACAGAATATACCGTGATCTATGCCAAGTTGGTGACCTACATCGAAGGCGAAGAGGTACCAAACGACACCACATGCAAGCAATTGGCTGAATACCTCAACAAGTACCTTAATTAACGGCCCGCTGCGCCGTAAAGCAGCAGAACAGACAGTTAGTATTTGGTTGTTTTCCCGGCCATCCGTGAGGGCCCGCCGGGATTTTTGAAATGGGGGATTTTCTACCGGGGACGCCCGGATAAGTGGAAATCAGTGACGCGAGAATCAAGCCGTTGAGTATCGATGCAAGATACGGCCTCTGGAAACGAAGATGACAGATACCTTTTCTCGCAGGTAAGAATCAAAGCTGTCGCCGGGGCGGAACCGGCATTCCCCACAAAATTAAACGATAGAAACATGAACACGATCGATGCACCTAAACAACGGATCAAAGCGGCCCTTCTGGCCGGGATCCGTCTCACTACGGCCCAGGGCAACCGATTGGCCAGCACCGTCGATTTCAGAAAGATCATCTCTCGGCTCAGAGAGGAAGGGCTCGAGATCAAAGATTTCTGGAATATTCGGAAGGATCGCGAGGGTCGAACCGTAGCCCGCTACAAAACCTACTACATCGATTCACCACTGCCCGCGAAAGGGACCCGCATAGCGGGGTTCGGGGAGCCGGAAATAGAACAACTGTTTTAACACATAATGATTCACACAGCAAGGGCCGAAGCTGTCAGAGGCCACAAAATGCAATAATCATGGGATTGAACGAAGGAACATCAGCTACCTACATCGGCATTCGAGACGGAAAGATCGCGTTACGCGTCAAGGAGGGAACCCCGGGGGCCGTCATGGTCACCAGCAAAGAGAGCGGCAAGGTATCCTGGATCAAATACTACCGATCCATCAGCGGCTACCTGACCCAGATCGAAAACCGCCCGGACCGATTCAACGAACGCATGTACAACTGGCTGCTGACCATTGTCGATGGTGAGGATACCTACATCCTGCAAATTCGGGAGTCGAGCGGATATGCCCGTTCGCTGATGAAGTCGCTGCCCAACGTGGATTTCAGCAAGAAGATCACCTTCTCGCCGTATGTCAAGATCGTGGACGACAAAAAGCGCGCTACCCTCTACCTCTCGCAGGATAACGTAAATGTGGAGTGGTACTACACCCAGGAGCACCCCAACGGGCTGCCCGAACTGAGAAAACATATCGACTCGCGCGGTAACACCACCTACGATGACTCGGCCATTCTCGACTTTTTCGTCAAACAGGTCGAGGAGGTGATCTCGCCACGCATCGCTCAGGCCAACCGGCAACGGCTCGGGGAGCTGCCCGCTGAGGAGCCCCTCTCCGAAGAGGAGGATATGGCCGACTACATGGCCCGGGAGCATGAACGGCAGGTGGAGGCGGCACGGGCTGCACAAGCTACCCCTAACGCCCAACCCAACGAACTCGATCCATATCACGGTGCCCGCACACGTAGAGCTTATACCCAGCCTGCTGTACGGCCCACGGCGGCACAGCCGCAAACCTTCTCGGATGGCACGCCGGTTCCCACCGAAGATGACCTGCCCTTCTAACCTGAAAAGCGGAAAACCATGGGACGACTATTTCACAACCCGACGGCTCGTCAGATCACCTTCTGTGACGAGCGGTTTTACGAAACCGAATCGGGCAGCTTCTACCCGTCGGTCACCACCGTATTAGATGTATATCCCAAAGGCAAGGAGTTCAACGAATGGCTCAAACGCAACGGCACTGAGGCCGACACAATTGTCGAGGCGGCAGCAGGTACCGGATCGAAGGTACACGAAGCGATCGACAAGCTCCAGCAGGGGGCCGAGCTATTTTGGGATGACTCCCGCTACTCGCTCAAGGAGTGGCAGATGATCTGCCGGTTCATCGCCTTTTACAAACGGTTCCAGCCGGAGATCATCAGCTCCGAATTTACGCTGATCTGCGACAAATACCAGATTGCCGGAACGGTGGATATGGTCTGCCGTCTTAACGGGAAGGTGTGGCTCATTGACCTGAAGACCTCGAACTATGTACACAAAACGCATCTGATTCAGGCGGCCACCTACACCGTCATGTTCAACGAGATCAACCGGGGTAAGTTTCATGTCGATCGCACCGGCATTCTCCACCTGAACGCCAAAACGCGCACCGAGGGCAAAGGCAACAAAATACAGGGGGCCGGCTGGCAGCTGATCCCGGTCACCAAATGTATGGAGCACTTCGCCTCCTTCAGGCATCTGCGGGCCATTTGGAACCTCGAGAACCCCAACCCGAAGCCCAAGAATCTGATCTATCCCGACCGCCTTAAACTATCCGAATATGGCAACTACGGAACAGTTACGTGCTGAGGCTACGACCATGCAGCGTTACCTCGAGGAGCTCTGCCCCGCTGACCCGGCCCAGATCAATGAACGCATCCGCACGCTACAGGTCTATATGGCCCGCAGCGGCGAGATGCTCGCCCAGGCCAAAGAGCTGCTCAACCGAAAACGGAACCAGGAGATTGCCCAAACGATTGTCAAGATCGCCCGAGAGGGGCACCTCTCGGCCAAAGCGCAAAATGTATTGGTCGATAGCTTAGCTGCCGAGGAGAGCTTCTTAGTGGATTGGATTGACCGCATCAATGCCACATGCACCCATCAGGCTGACCACACCCGGTCGCTGCTGGCCTACGAGCGTGAGCAGATACGGCTGCTCAGAACCGGATATTAACGCAAAAACGACATAGGCATGAACAACAAAGATGATCCTCACGACCGATTCAAGCAGCTGATGGAGCAGGAACGAGAACTGATCCGGCAGCTCGAACACCCGACAGAAGAGCACCCCGAACTACTCAAGGAGCTCTCTCGTCTTCAACGCCGCCGAGCGCAGATCGGCAAAAAACTAAACATCGGAATTCTGTAATATGGCTTCATATTTCTCACACGACAGCAATGCGCGAAACTCTGACAAGTTGATCGCCCTACGCATGAAAATGGGTGCGGAAGGGTACGGAATCTACTTCATGCTGTTGGAACGTTTACGGGAAGAACCGGACTACATGAGTATCAAAGATTACAATCTGTTAGCCTTTGATCTTCGTGTCGATGCCGCCAAGCTCAAAGCGGTCATCGAGGACTTCAGGTTATTTTCTTTTACCGAGGATGGTAAGCGATTCTACTCTGAAGGCTTTTTGTATCGGATGCAGCAAAAGGACGCCAAAAGCACAAAAGCCAGAGAATCAGCAAACAAAAGATGGAGAAAAACACAAAACGCAGAGAGCACCTCTGCGGAGGCTGTGCCTTTGCACGAAGCTATTGATGCGAAGGCAATGCGATCGCAATGCGAAGGCAATGCTATAAAAGAAAGTAAAGTAAAAATAACACCCCCTATATCCCCCTCTGCGGGGGAGGAGTCCGCTTCGGGTGCAAGCACCCTCGCAGCAGAGAGAGATCCGGGGCACAGCCCGCATACATCCACTGAACCTGCTTGCGAAACAGCTTCCCCGCCGGCCGGCAGCGGTCAGTCGCCCATCCGGCAGCGGGCCCCGGCGGCCCGATTTCGGGCTCCTACCGTCGCCGAGGTGGCCGACTACTGCTCCCAACGCAACAACGGAGTAGATGCCGAGATATTTGTAAACTTCTACACCGCCAAAGATTGGATGATCGGCAAAAACAGAATGAAAGACTGGCGGGCCGCCGTCCGAACCTGGGAGAAGAGCCACCCCCTAAAATCTGAAAACCAACCCACCTATCAACCCAAAGCCATCCGTCTATGACCCCAGAGATCAACATACCGCAGGCCGAAAACTTAGAGAAGGCCGTTATCGGTGCCTTGGTCATGGAGCCGGGATACCTGCCCGAGGTGGCCAACATCCTCTCGCCGGAGTGCTTCTTCAACGAGGCGAATGCCGAGATTTTCCGAAACATCCTCTCGATGTATGACCACAACGAGCAGATCGATCTGTTCACCCTCTCCCAACGGTGCAAAGGCAACAAAACGCTCGCCGGCATCAACATCCCGGCGACGCTGACCGCCTGCACCGCCATGGTCGGATCGGGGGCCGGCGTGGTCAGCCATGCGCAGATCATCCGCGAGAAGCACCTCGCCCGGCAGATGATTGTCCTGACCTCGAAGGTGCTGAATGGCATCCAACACAACGAAGATGTGGCCACAACCCTGCAAAAGTTCAACGAGGGGATGGACCAGATTGCCATGGCTGCCATCGGATCGAAGGGGGCACAACCTATCGGCACGCTGCTCGATGCGGCCCTGCAACAGGCCAAGGCCCGTCAGCAGATGCAACGCCAGGGGATCACCCCGGGGGTCCCCACCGGGCTGGCCCGGTTGGACGAGCTGACCGCCGGATGGCACGCTGGGCAGCTCATCGTCCTTGCGGCCCGCCCCGGAATGGGCAAAACGGCCTTCATGCTCGCCAGCGCCAAAGCCGCCGCACAAGCCGGATACCCGCCCTGCATCTACTCCCTCGAAATGAGCGGCACCTCCATCGCTGACCGCCTTCTATTCACCGAATGCCAGGTCTCGTTGGACAGCTACCGCTCCGGAAAGTTGGACCGGCAGGACTGGACGGAGATTGAGCGGGCCGCCCAAGTGGTTGGGAAGCTGCCCATCTACATCGATGACAACCCCGTCGTATCGATGCGGTATATCCGCTCCCACGCCAAGATCATGGCCAAACGGGGCCGCTGTGGGATCATCTTCATCGACTACCTCCAATTGGCGGATACCGCCTCCGCAGATCGCACCCGAAACCGGGAGCAGGAGATCGCCCAGGCCAGCCGTCAGGCCAAGATCATCGCCAAGGAGTTGGAGGTGCCGGTGGTGCTCCTCTCGCAGCTCTCCCGTAAATGCGAGGAGCGGGCCGGAGCCGCCAAGATGCCTCTGTTGTCCGACCTGCGGGAGTCCGGTGCCATCGAGCAGGATGCCGATGTGGTGGGGTTCATCTTCAGACCCGCATACTACGGAATCCGGGAGTGGCCCACCGACAACGGCTCGATCTCCACAAACGGGTTCGGCATCCTGAACATCGCCAAACAACGAAACGGAGGCACCGAAGAGATCCCCTTCCGGTACAACCCCTCCCTGACGTTGATAACCGACTACACGCTCTACGACAATGCTCCAAAACGTGACCTCCCTTTCTGAACAGGTCTATGAGGCCATCCAAACCATCGAACAGCAGAAGCGAGAGGCAAAATGCTACCCCGCAAGTGCCTTACTGATCCGGGAGCTGGCTCCACGTATAAAGCTGCCGCCCTCAGCGATCTATCCGATCTGCGTCCTGCTCTACAAGGCCGAGCGGATCACCGGAGGACGGACCATCAACGACAGCTATTTCAACACATGTTAACACGCAACAAAAAGACAACCACCCATGACCGAAAAAGAGGATTACATCCACAATGACCCCTCGCCCTGGAGAGACAAGGCCATCGAGTTGCTGGCCAAAATCAAGGCCGAACGGGCTGGAAAAGAGTTTATCCGTATCCCGTTAGAATCCGGAAATGGCTACTACGAAATCGAAAAATCAAAATATGAAAAGCGACAAAGACAAAAATAGGCCGATGTCCTTAGCCGAGTTCCGCAAGATACGTCACACGCTGTTGCCGGAAAATCGCAAGATCAAAAATGCCCGGAAGGTGGAGTCTGACGGAATTCTGTTTGACAGCCGTTTGGAGATGTTTATGTACAGTCTGCTAAAGGAGGCCGGCATCCGTTTCGAGCGACAGAAGCGTTACACCTTACAGCCAAGTTTCCGGTACAATGAGGTTGCCATACGGCCGATCACCTACACTGTCGATTTTTGGCTGCCGGATCATAACCTCATCATCGACACCAAGGGTTACCATACCCAGCAAGGAGATATGAGAATCAAAATGCTCAAATGGAGCTTTTCTTCTGCCGGGGTATCTCCCCGCATCGAAACACCTAAAAACCAAACCGAGTGCCGGACACTCTTGGAGGAGCTGAAAAGATCATGAAAGTAAAAAATGCTATCGACCTGCTGACAAACTATGTCAAGAGCCTACCGGATGGAGAGATTCGTCAGGCTATTCGGCTTGTGATCCGTGAAACAAAAAGTTTTCAAACAGTCAAGAACAGAGATGATAAATCCCAGAAAAACAATCATTGACAACACCATCTCCCGGGTGACAGCTGCAACGGGAGTAACCATCGAAGAGATACGGGCCAAAAATCGTCACATGGCCATCGTCTATGCCCGCAACATCCTCTGTCACGAGCTCGCGGAGCAGCGATTTCGCAATGGTGAGATTGGAGAGGTGATCCATCGGGACCGATCCACCATCTACAACTGCATCCAAATGTATCGAAACGACTACGCCACCGATCAGGCTTTTCGCGAGCTGGCCCAGCAGGCCCAAGCCGAACCCTCAAACACCCTGTAACGTATGAAAGAGAAGCTGCCACCCATCGCCAAACACTTTGCCCTCTACATGGCCCAGCAGGCCGAACGGGAGCGATCACAACGAGAA
>OBLG01002260.1_pt1 | contig 12325 bp, 8 predicted proteins | sample 1517451 | NCBI WGS metagenome assembly OBLG01 (sample SAMN04571694, study PRJEB22368) | human gut metagenome | biome: human gut; material: stool | host: Homo sapiens | place: Luxembourg | collected 2012-06-29
TTCCACCTCGCAGTGGACACCCTTGCTATTGGCTATACAATTCCCGCTATTAGGGCTTGTTAGGGACTTGCACCCATTAGAATAAGCTCATGCCGAGCATACCAAAAAAGGGTGTGCCTATCGACACACCCTAATATAATATATATATCAAAATATTTTATTTCTTAAAACATCATAGCCACACGCTTTACACCAGCTACCAGCGCATCAACCTCTTCCTTGGTATTGTACAGGGCAAAGCTGGCACGAACAGTGCCGAGAATGCCGTAGCGGTCCATCAAAGGCTGAGCACAGTGATGACCGGTACGAACGGCGATGCCCAGACGGTCGAGCAAGGTGCCCATATCCATGTGATGAATATCACCAACCAAGAAGCTCACTACGGCATCCTTGCCTTCCTGCTCACCAAAAAGTCTGATTCCATCGATGGTTCTCATCTGTTCCATGCAGTAACGGGTGAGTTCCTGCTCATGCTTGACAATGTTATCCATACCGAGCGCAGAGACATAATCGATGGCTTTTGCCAGACCATGGGTAGCCACATAGTCAGGAGTACCAGCCTCGAACTTGAAAGGCAGTTTCTCGAAAGTGGTCTTCTCGAAGCTCACACTTTCAATCATCTCGCCACCTCCCTGATATGGAGGCAACTTCTCGAGCCACTCTTCCTTGCCGTAAAGCACGCCGATACCGGTAGGACCATAAATCTTATGACCGCTGAAAGCGAAGAAATCGCAATCCATATCCTGTACATCCACAGCGAAGTGAGGAGTACTCTGAGCTCCATCTACCATCACAGGCACACCGTGCTCGTGGGCAATCTTAATCATCTCTTTCACCGGATTCACCGTTCCCAGCACATTGCTCACCTGAGCGATGCTCACGATTTTGGTGCGTTCAGTGAATAAATGGGCGAATTCATCGAGATTAATCTCACCTTTATCGTTGATTGGGATTACACGGATGGCAATTCCCTTCTTGGCAGCCTGCAACTGCCAAGGCACGATATTGGAATGATGCTCCATGGTAGAGATAATCACCTCATCGCCTTCGCTCATGAAGGCATCGCTGAACGATGAAACCACGAGATTCAGACTCTCGGTAGTACCGCGGGTAAAGATGACTTCCTCAACCTTAGGCGCATTGATAAACTTGCGCACGGTTTCGCGGGCTGCCTCATGAAGGTCGGTAGCCTGCTGAGAGAGATAGTGAACACCACGATGCACATTGGCATTTACATTGAGATACTCGTCGCGCATGGCATCGAGCACGCACAATGGCTTCTGCGTGGTTGCCGCATTATCCAGATACACCAATGGCTTATCATAGACCTTTCTCGATAAAATCGGGAAATCTGCTCTTACTTGATTGATATCATACATATTTTTAAGAACTTAACTCCTTTAAAAGGATATTATCTACTTGCAAAGCTTGCAGCCCTCACACTTATTGAGTTCACCACGGAATCGCTTCTCTACGAGATGATGCAGGCGATCACGCAATGGTTCCAGCTCCATCTTGTCGATGACTTCGTTGATAAATGCAAACTGAAGGAGCAACTTAGCCTCCTCACGGCTCACACCACGCTGCTGCATATAGAACAATGCGGCATCGTTGAGCTGACCTACAGTACTTCCATGCGCACACTTCACATCATCAGCATAGATCTCCAGCATCGGCTGGGTGAACATGCGGGCTGTCTTCGTAGCACAGAGGTTCTGGTTGGTTTCCTGCGAAGTGGTCTTCTGGGCACCATGACGAACCAGCACTCTGCCGGCAAAAGCACCACGTGCCTCACCATCGAGTACATACTTATAAAGCTCGTTGCTGGTACAATGACCCACCTGATGATCGATAAGCGTATTGTTATCAACCACCTGGTTCTTGTCGGCAATCACACAACCATTGCAGAAACACTCAGCTCCCTCGCCCTTGAATATGAGGTCAAGGCGGTTGCGGGTAATACCGTTATGAAGCGTGATGACGTTATGGTTCACGCGGCTGTTAGCCTGCTGCTCGATATAAACGTTGCTGACACGGCGGTTCTTGTAATGAGTCTCCTCCAGGCAATAGAGGTCGAGACTGGCATTCTCGCCAACATAAGCCTCGATTACCTGAGTAGCGAGGAAGTTCTTGTCATCGGCTGCATGGTCGCAGAAGAGGAACTTAGCCTCAGCACCCTGTTCCATGACGATGAGAACACGTCGGTTTACCATCAAATCAACATCCGAACGGAGAATATTGATGACCTGAATAGTTCGCTCTACCTTTACATTCTTTGGAACATAAATCAGCAAGCCATCCTGTGCCAGGAATGTATTCAATGCGGTGATGCCATCTTCGTCGGTTTTGGCAATCTTAGCATAGTATTTCCCGATGAATTCAGGGTTTTCTGCAGCAATCTTGTTCAAAGAGTCCACGATTACGCCCTCCGGAAGCTCTACTTTAGGCAATGCTTTGTTATAAAAAGCATCGTTTACCACGAAGTAGAGCGAAGTGCTCAGGTTAGGCACATCGCAGCGGAAAGCCTCGTATGGATCTACCGGAATTTCCAGACGATTCAAGTTCAAGCCATAGTCTGGCTCGAAGATGGCGCTCATATCTGTGTACTTGTATCTTTCTACCTTTCGGGAAGGGAAGCCCAGGCGACGGAAGTTCTCAAACGCAGCATCGCGCACCGCATTGAGCACCTCAGCACTGTTCTTCTTGATTATTCTCGAAGAAGACTGATACAAGTCTAAATATTGTTTTTCTGAATGCATAGCCATCCTCCCTATTATTTCTCATCTACTTCTGCCTTGATCCAGTCGTAGCCACGAGCCTCAATCTCCTTGGCAAGTTCAGGACCGGCAGTCTTCACGATTCTACCCTTATAGAGTACGTGAACCACACTTGGCTTAATCATATCGAGCAGACGCTCATAATGAGTGATGACGATGGCAGATGTCTTGTCGGTATGCATCTTGTTCACACCGTCAGCCACGATACGCATCGCATCCACGTCGAGACCAGAGTCGGTTTCATCGAGGATAGAGAGCTTTGGCTCCAGCATAGCCATCTGGAAAATCTCGTTGCGCTTCTTCTCACCACCCGAGAAACCTTCGTTTACTGAACGGCGAGCCAACTTGCTGTCCAATTCCACCAACTCGCGCTTCTCACGCATCAGCTTCATGAATTCACTGGTGTTCAATGGCTCCAAACCCTGATACTCACGCTTGGCATTGATAGCCGCACGCATGAAGTTGGTCATGGATACACCAGGAATCTCCACCGGATACTGGAAAGAGAGGAACAAGCCTTCACGGGCACGGTCCTCTGGCTTCATATCCAGGAGGTTCTTGCCGTTGAAGATAGCCTCACCCTCAGTTACGGTATAGAGAGGGTTACCTGTAAGCACAGCGCTCAAGGTTGACTTACCGGAACCGTTAGGTCCCATGATAGCATGTATCTCACCATCGTTGATAGTCAGGTTGATACCTTTCAATATTTCTTTGCCTGCAATAGTAGCATGCAGATTCTTTACCTCTAACATAATTTTAGTCAATTTTTATCGATTTCATCGAGAATTATGATAACTATCCTACGGTTCCTTCGAGTGAAACACTCAGGAGTTTCTGTGCCTCAACGGCAAACTCCATAGGCAACTTGTTGAGCACATCCTTGGCATAACCGTTTACGATCAAGCCGACAGCCTCCTCGGTAGGAATACCTCGCTGATTGCAATAGAAGAGCTGGTCTTCTGAAATCTTCGAGGTAGTTGCCTCATGCTCGAACACGGCTGTGTCGTTATGGGCATCCATATATGGGAAGGTATGCGCTCCACAATCGCTGCCCAGCAACAAGGAGTCGCAGGAACTGTAGTTGCGCGCATTATCGGCATTGGATGTGGCACGAACCAGACCACGATAGGAGTTCTGGCTATGACCTGCCGAGATACCCTTCGAGATGATGGTACTCTTGGTGTTCTTACCCATGTGAATCATCTTGGTACCGGTATCAGCCTCCTGATAGTTGTTGGTAACAGCTACGCTGTAGAACTCAGCTACAGAGTTGTCGCCACGCAAGATGCAGGAAGGATACTTCCAGGTAATCGCAGAACCCGTCTCTACCTGAGTCCAGCTCAACTTAGAGTTCACACCGCGCAAGTCACCTCGCTTGGTTACCAGGTTCAGCACACCACCCTTACCATGCTCATCACCAGGATACCAGTTCTGAACGGTAGAGTACTTCACCTCTGCATTGTCCTTGACGATAATCTCTACGATAGCCGCATGGAGCTGGTTCTCATCACGCATTGGCGCTGTACATCCCTCCAGGTAAGAAACGTAGGCATCATCATCAGCGATAATCAATGTACGCTCAAACTGACCGGTGTTACGGGCATTGATGCGGAAGTAACTGCTCAACTCCATCGGGCAGCGGACGCCCTTAGGAATATAAACGAATGAGCCATCACTGAATACGCAACTGTTCAAGGCTGCATAAAAGTTATCACGATAAGGAACCACGGTTCCCAGATACTCTCTTACCAGATCAGGATGCTCCTTCACAGCCTCACCAATACTGCAGAAGATGACGCCCTTCTCACGGAGTTTCTCCTTGAAGGTAGTCTTCACCGACACAGAGTCCATGATGGCATCTACAGCGGTACCGCTCAAAGCCAGACGCTCCTCCAGAGGAATACCGAGTTTGTCGAATGTTTTCTCCAACTCAGGATCAATCTCCTGGTTTTTTGGCTTCTTTGCCAAAGGGTCGGCATAGTATGAAATCTCCTGGTAGTCAATAGGTGGCACGTGAACGTGTCCCCACTTTGGCTCCTTGAGCGTCTTCCAGTAATTGTAGGCTTTCAGACGAAATTCGAGCATCCAGTCTGGCTCTCCCTTCTTCTGCGAGATCAGGCGCACAACATCCTCGTTGAGACCCTTTTCTATGATTTCAGTATGTACATCGGTGGTAAAACCATACTCGTATTTCTGGTCTATCACATCCTTGACAACCTGATTCTGTTCTTTCTCTATTTCTGCCATTGTTATTTAGAATAACCGTTCGTTATTTTAACCCTAAATAGGGATAAGCCGCTGAGGACTCATCCCTACCTTATTATATATATGATAGAGCGAAAAACAAATGAATTCTTCGCTTTTCGTTCTTCACTCTTCACTTTATTAAAGCTTCTGCTCTACCTCGATCTCAGTGAAGGTCTCGATAACGTCGCCCTCCTGGATATCGTTGTAGTTGACGAGGCTCAAACCGCATTCCATACCGGTAACCACCTCCTTAACATCGTCCTTGTAACGCTTCAAGGCATCGATTTCTGCAGTACGTATCACGATACCGTCACGGATGACGCGAGCCTTATCCTTAGCGTGTACCTTACCCTCGGTAACGAGACAACCGGCAATAGTACCCACCTTAGAAATCTTGAAGGTCTGCTTAACCTCAACCTGACCGGTAACGATTTCCTTCTTCACCTTGTCGAGCATACCAACCATCGCACTCTTGATATCATCGATAGCATCATAGATGATAGAGTATGTGTTGATCTCAACACCCTCACGGTCGGCAGCCTTACGAGCATCGGCAGATGGACGAACCTGGAAACCAACGATGACTGCATCTGAAGCAGATGCCAGCATCACGTCGTTCTCTGAAATCTGACCCACAGCCTTGTTCACCACGTTCACCTGAACCTTCTCGGTAGAAAGCTTGATGAATGAGTCGCTCAAAGCCTCAACAGAACCATCGGTATCACCCTTCACGATGACGTTCAACTCATGGAACTCACCACGTGCGATACGGTGAGAGATATCACCCAGGGTCAAGCGCTTCTGAGTACGCAAGCCCTGCTCACGCTGCAGCTGCTCACGCTTGTTGGCGATTTCGCGAGCCTCCTGCTCTGTCTCGATTACGTGGAACTGGTCACCTGCAGTAGGCGCACCATTCAAACCGAGGATGATAGCTGGCTCAGCAGGAGCTGCTGACTTGATGTTGGCATTACGCTCATTGAACATCGCCTTGACACGCCCCCAAGAAGTACCGGCGAGTACGATGTCGCCTACCTTCAGGGTACCGTTGGCAACCAATACGGTAGAAACATATCCACGACCCTTGTCGAGAGAAGACTCGATGATGGTTCCTGTAGCACGACGGTTAGGGTTAGCCTTCAAGTCGAGCATGTCAGCCTCGAGGAGCACCTTGTCGAGCAAATCGTGAACACCGATACCCTTCTTGGCACTGATTTCCTGGCACTGATACTTACCACCCCACTCCTCAACGAGCAGGTTCATGTTAGCCAAGTCCTCACGGATACGGTCTGGGTTAGCACCTGGCTTATCAATCTTGTTGATTGCGAATACCATAGGCACACCGGCAGCCTGGGCATGAGCGATAGCCTCTTTGGTGGTAGGCATCACAGAGTCATCGGCTGCGATGATGATGATGGCGATATCGGTAGCCTGGGCACCACGGGCACGCATGGCGGTAAACGCCTCGTGACCTGGAGTATCAAGGAAGGTAACCTTGCGGCCACTGTTCAGCGTAACACTGTATGCACCGATATGCTGGGTAATACCACCTGCCTCACCGGCAATCACATTGGTATTGCGGATATAGTCGAGCAAAGAGGTCTTACCATGGTCTACGTGACCCATGACGGTTACGATTGGAGCACGTGGAACCAAGTCGTTCTCATCATCCACTTCCTCGCTCACGGCCTCCTGAACCTCGGCACTCACGTATTCGGTCTTGAAACCGAACTCCTCAGCTACCATGTTGATGGTCTCTGCATCCAGGCGCTGGTTGATAGAAACCATGATACCTACGCCCATCAGCGTAGAGATAACCTGAGTAACGCTGATATCCATCATCGTAGCCAACTCGCTAACGGTAACGAACTCAGTAAGTTTCAGGGTCTTGCTTTCCTTCTGCTCCTGACGAGCCTGATCCTGCAACTTCTCCTGAACAGCCTCACGCTTCTCCTTACGGTACTTAGCACCCTTCTTGTTCTGACTCTTGCTGGTCAAACGTGCAAGAGTCTCCTTAACCTGGCGTGCTACAGCCTCGTCATCAACCTCGATCTGGCGCTGGTTGCCGCGGTTGTTGTTATTGCCGCGATTATTATTGTTATTATTTCTGTTGCGGTTTTTGTTCTTCTTGTTATTACCGCCGTTGTTGCCATTACCTCCGCCATTATTCTTAGCTTCGGCATTGATGTCAACACGTTCTTTGTTGATACGAACACGCTTTTTGCGCTCATTGTGCTGTTGAGCCATTTTCTCCTCACGTTCCTTGCGGCGCTCCTCCTTGGTTTTCTTCTTAGGACGAGTGCTCTGGTTGAGGGAAGACAAATCTATCTTGCCCAACACCTTAGGCTCATTAGCAGTAAACTTCTTCTCACTCTTGAGAGTAAACACGCTGTTGTCTGCTGCGCCAGCAGAATGCTGTGCAGTTTCATTCTTAGCATGATGATGCTCTTTCTTTCCCTGAGGAGCATTCTGCTTATTCATCTGAGCGTTTGACTGCTGTGATTTCTGATGATTTTCCTGTTTCATTTGCTGTTTATGCTGAGAAGCCTGTTGTGGCTTCTGTTCCTTCTTTTGCTCAGCCTTAGGAGCGTCTTTTTTCTGCTCAGGACTGACGGCAGCAGTCTCAGGCTTTTCCGCAACAGACTCTGCAGCAGGCTTCTTACCGATATTGTCCAAGTCAATCTTTCCCAGCGGCTTATACTGCTGCCGTCCATTAGACTCCAACAAGCTTTCAGCGCGATTGTCCTTCTGCTCTGGCGCACGCTTCTTATCTTTTGCTTTTTTGGTAAAGAGTTTCTCAGCCTGATCACGAACCTCTCTGTCCTGACTGAAGGCATCATTCAATGCCTTGTATTGCTGGTCGGTGAGTTTGAAGCTCGGTTCTGCCTTGACATCTCCCAGGTCTTTTCTTTTCTCTAGGAATTCAACTGCCGTCTGAAGTCCTATATTTAATTCACGTAGTGCTTTATTTAATCTGATGCTCATAAATTATTTATTCTCCTATTTTTAAAGTTAGATTCCCTGCAAGCACTCGCTGGCAAGGGAATTATTGTTCGAATTCGGCGCGCAACACGCTGAGTACATGATCAACGGTCTCCTCTTCGAGGTCGGCCTTCTCAATCAGCAAGTTGCGAGGTGCATTGAGTACCTGCTTGGCAGTATCAAGACCGATGCCCTTGATAGCATCGATAACCCACTGGTCAATCTCATCAGAGAACTCATCCAAGTAGATATCCTCATCGGCCTCATTCTCGTCTACCTCACGGAATACATCGATGGTATATTCTGTAAGCATAGAAGCCAGTTTGATGTTCATACCGCCACGGCCGATAGCCAAACTAACTTCCTCAGGCTGCAAGTAAACCTCTGCTTTCTTGTTCTCATCATCAACATTGATTGAAGAAACCTTGGCTGGAGCCAACGCACGCTGAATGAAGAGTTTGGTATTGCTTGAGTAGTTGATGACATCGAGATTCTCGTTGCAAAGTTCGCGAACGATACCGTGAACGCGGCTACCCTTAACACCTACACATGCACCAACCGGGTCGATACGCTCATCGAATGTTTCAACAGCAATCTTAGCACGCTCTCCCGGAAGACGGGCGATACGGCGGATTGCAATCAGACCGTCTGCAATCTCAGGAACCTCAGCCTCCAACAGGCGCTGCAGGAAGATTGGAGCAGTACGGCTCAAGATAATCTTTGGATTATTGTTCTCGTTGTCTACACGAAGGATGACCGCACGAACAGTCTCACCCTTGCGGTAAGTATCACCAGGAATCTGCTCAGTCTTAGGCAACATGAGCTCGTTGTTCTCATCATCTACAATCAGAACCTCGCGCTTCCAAACCTGATAAACCTCACCAGAGATAACCTGACCTACGCGATCCTTATATTTGTTGTAGAGTGAATCATGCTCCAACTCAAGAATCTTGGAAGCCAAAGTCTGACGAAGAGTCAAGATGGCACGACGACCAAACTTATTGAAGTCAACCGTCTCACTTACATCCTCACCAACCTCGTAATCCGGCTCAATCTTACGAGCCTCAGAAAGTGTAATTTCCTTATTTTCATCTTCAACTTCGCCATCAGCAACAACAATACGGTTGCGATAAATTTCGAAGTCACCCTTGTCAGGGTTCACGATGACATCAAAGTTTTCGTCACTACCAAAAATCTTGGCAAGTACATTACGGAAGCTCTCCTCCAATACACTTACCAATGTAGTACGGTCGATATTCTTTGTTTCTTTAAACTCGCGGAATGTATCAATCATACTCGCTGTCAATTCTTGCTCTTTTTTAGCCATAACTTAATTGAAACTAATTATGTATTTTGTATATTTTACTTTATCCATCTGGTAAACGTGATCAACCTCCTGCTTAACCGGACGTTTTTTACCTTCAACCTTTACCTTTTCTTCAACGCCAACTGTGAAGTCATTTCCTTCAACAGCTTTCAAGATACCCTTCACCTTCTTGCCGTCGGCATCAAGCACCTCTACCTCCTTGCCAATGAAATTGATATACTGCTGTGGAACTTTGAACGGTTGACCCAAGCCTGCAGAGCCAACTTCGAGCTCATAGTCTTCCTCGTCACGGTTCAAATGATCCTCAATATACTTACTCAAGGCAACACAATCCTCAATCCATACTCCATCGGCATGGTCAATCTCAACAACGATTCTATCGTCGGGACTGATTTCAATGCTTACCAAGAAATATTCCTTATCTTGGAGCCATTCTTCAACTAATTTTTTTACGACGTTTTTATCAATCATATATACCTTATTAAAATAAAATGAGGAACTCTTGTGAGCCCCTCATTCCACTGAACGTTGCAAAATTACAAATATTTTTGTGATTAGCCAAAAAAAATGCAACTTTTTATTCGCAACGTGCACATTTTTAATCGATTGTGCACGTTTTTGTACTTATTTCTTCACAGGATGCAGTATTTTTTCGTATTCTGATGGAGAATTCAGCAATTTTACTGCTTCCTTAATCTGCTTGTCATAGCGCATGGAATTCTGGATGGCACCGCGCTGGAAATAATAGGCAGAAACGATGTCATTTTCCAACAGATGCTTGATGTAATCCTTGTTATAATCCAGATCCTTTGCCACATTATGGCTCAGCTTTTTCTTCAAAGCCTCAAACTCAGCCTTGGCATCATCGTAGTAGCCTTCAAACTTAGCGAGTTTTTCCAAATCCTTGAGATACTTTTCTGTTTCACGGTCGTACTGGAAGTTAGCCTTCAACACGCGTGTCTTGAATTCATCATAGTCGGCATCGGTCAGCGAGAATTCCTTCGCAGGAGCAATAGCAGGATGCTTGGCGATATAATCAACCTCATAATTAAGCATCACCTCATTACTGTCGCGGGCACCAGCCAGATAGAAGGCGATGTTTGGCAAAGAATCAGGCTTTACTTCTACATCCGGCTTCACGCCACCTCCATCTCTCACTTCTCTGCCACCTGCAGTATAGAACACCTTGGTAAGAGAGTCGGGAACATGCTCCACATAACCACCCTTATCGTGCTTATAGTTGAGTGCCTGAACGCATCGACCGCTAGGAATGAAATATTTAGCAGTAGTGAGTTTCACCTGTCCGTTATAAGGCAAATCCATGGTAGTCTGCACCAATCCCTTTCCATACGTGCGCGTACCTAATATTACAGCACGGTCATAATCCTGCAGACTGCCGCTCATAATTTCACTAGCACTGGCAGAATTCTCGTTCACCAATACCACCATCGGCATAACGGAATCTATCGGTTCAACCGTAGTCTTATAAACATGATTAGAACGCTGCAACTTTCCCTTCATCTCCAAGACTGTCTTACCTTTAGGCAAGAACATATTGATGATGCTGACCGCTTCGATAACAGAACCACCACCATTATTACGCAGATCGAAGACAAGACTCTTGGCTCCTTGCTTTCTTAAATCGATGAAAGCACGACGCACTTCCTTGGCAGACTGCTCGGTAAAGGAATTGAAGTTGATGTAACCGATGCTACCCTCCAACATGCCATAATAAGGCAAGAACGGCAACTGGATGGTACGGCGTGTTACCTTCACCTTCATCGTCTTGCCTGTACTTGGGCGCTTAACTTTCAACATGAAAGAAGACCCCGGGTCACCACGAAGATGATCGCTGACATAGCTCACCTCCTTATTGGTCATATCCTCATCATCAATACTCAGGATGATGTCACCCTTCTTCAGTCCCACTTCTGCAGCAGGCATATTCTCGTAAGGCTCGCTGATACAGACGCGCTGCAACTGGAAATTGTAGCGTATCACCGCACCTACACCCGCATACTTGCCGGTAAGCAGGTTCTTGAGTTCCTTCATCTTCTGCTCAGGATAATAGGTAGTATAAGGGTCGAGACTACGCAACATGGCATTGATACCATTTCCGACCACAACTTCAGCATCGAGCGTATCAACATACATCAAATCGAGATTCTTGTAGATGGCATTGAATATTTCCATATTCTTTGCGGCTTTGAAGTCATGATCTTTGTCAACCTGGGCAAAAGTAGGAACCGCCAGGAGCACCATAAGCAAGGAGAACAGTATTCTTTTCATTGTTACCTTATTTAATTGTATATGATTCAACTTATTGGTTATTTCCTCCCCCTCTTCACGGCATTCGCCATCGGGAGAAGTTTTCGACCACAAAAGTACTCATTTCTTTGCGAAAAACACCATAAAATAGGCAAAAAGTGGCACAAAGATAAGAAAAAATACACTTTTTTAGGGAAAAAGCGAAAAAAGTCAGCAAAAAATTTGGCAGAATGAAGAAAAGTTAGTACTTTTGCACACGCAAATAAGGAACGTCATGTTCTTTACAGAAAAAACGCTTCAATAGCTCAGTTGGTTAGAGCACCTGACTGTTAATCAGGGGGTCGTTGGTTCAAGCCCATCTTGAAGCGCAAGAGAGTTTCAGGTTAGCCTCGCAACTCATCTTCTTTCATAGCAAATTGCTTCAATAGCTCAGTTGGTTAGAGCACCTGACTGTTAATCAGGGGGTCGTTGGTTCAAGCCCATCTTGAAGCGCAGAAAAGAGTCGCAAGTTTTACTTGTGACTCTTTTTGTTTATCCACATTTTATCCCACTTTGCATTCTCCATTCCCATTTACAAATACTATATCCGGCAATAACCAGAGAAAGCAATATCAAAAAAGGCACATTCCGATCGGAATGTGCCTTTATATATAATAATGTGTCTAATACGCAGATTATTCTACATCATTGTTGTGATCCAAAGAGTCGTTGAACCCCTTAGGAGCCT
>OBLG01002266.1_pt1 | contig 12319 bp, 12 predicted proteins | sample 1517451 | NCBI WGS metagenome assembly OBLG01 (sample SAMN04571694, study PRJEB22368) | human gut metagenome | biome: human gut; material: stool | host: Homo sapiens | place: Luxembourg | collected 2012-06-29
TTGCCAATCGCCTCGGACTGTCGGAAAGGCAGCGCGCGGAGACGCGCCCGGACATCGACCGCACGAATGTGCGGTTCTCCCAAAGCGCCGGATGGCATCATGCGGAATACGACCCGGAGACCGCAGGCATCAAAGAGCAGCTGGAGCACAGCGCGGAAACGCTGAACGCCATGCGCACGGTAGCCTCCGTTGAAGTTCCGCAGAGCTTCACAAGCAAATCCGAAGCGGCAAAATGGGCGATCGAAACACTGAAGCGCACCGGATATCAGGTTGACCGTCAAGGCTACGGGGTGATTCGCTTCAACGCAAAAGACATCAATCGTGGGGCGAATTATGCAGATACATCTGCGGAGAAGGCGGCACTGGCAGCCCTTCCGGCTGTTTTGAAAAAAGGCATCGAGATCGGCGGACACGCAAACCACAAGGCACGTGAAAAGCAAACCGTTACATTTGCGGCGCCGGTCGAACTGAACGGCATTCGCGGCAACATGGCAGTCGTTGTGAACAAGCGCGGCGATCATTATTACGCGCACAGAATCGTTCTCCCGGACGGAAAGGCATTTGTTTTTTCAGAAAAAAACAATGCAACACGAGAACCGTCCCGGGGAGTGACCGTTTCCGGTTCTCTTGCCGAGACCACAAGTGTTGCATCTAAAAACAGTATATCCAATTCTGCCGAAAATGTCAACACTATTTTGAAAAAAGATGCCGAAACGGATGCCGACATCCGCTTCTCGGTCGGCGGTGAGCAGACGGACGCCGACGCCGATACCGAGGTGTCGGACACGGACAAGCGGTTTGCGCCGGTGGAAAGCGCGATCAAGCTGCTGAAGGGCGGCGCGGATCTCTGGCGCACACTGCGTGAGACCGGCGCGTCGCCGCGAGAGATCGCGCTGCGCATGGCGACGAGCGGCGAAAGCGATGCGGCGATCCGTGAGCTGACCGGGTTGTATCGGGACGCGCTCGGCGTGTGGACCTATGATAAGGCATGGCTTGACGCACACGTTCCGGACATTGCCGACACCCGCGAGCTGCGCGCCGGATACAAGCTCGGCACCGTGGACGAGCAGCTGCTCGGGCTTGCGCCGGAAGAGGTGAAAGCCTCGCGCCGCCGTCTGTTGGACAGCGCAAAGCTGCCGGCCGACGCCGACGCGGCGCGCGTGCGGCAGACGGCAGCAAACCTGCACCGCGGCCTGCGACCGACGGCAGCCGAGTTTGCCGAAGACCGAAAGACCGCCGCGGCGAAAGAGGCGGCACGGCTGATTACGGCGGAAAAAGTGCCGTCTGCGGATGCGGCGATCCGCACCGGCGCTCTGCTTGCTGACATTGCCGATGTGCTGGAAAAGAAAAAGGTAGATGCCGAGACCATCGCAAGACTGACCGCGCAGGTACGCGGCGAGAACGGTGCCTGGGAGACCGACAACGCCGCCATGACGAAGATCATCCGTGCGGGCAGCAAACAGCTGGATGTGCAGGACTTCACGGATTTTCTCTTTGAAAATGCGAAGGAACTGACGGAGAGCAGCTACAACAGCCAGTACGGACACAAGGAGACCTATGCGCTGGACAAGCTCGGCGTGCAGATTCAGAACCCGATCGTGGACATTGCAAAATACGGGACGAAGCCGTCTGAGCTGATCGCCAACGAGCGGGAGCAGGAGGAGCTGAAGCGGTATATCGAAAACGAATATGCAAGCGACGCACATCCGACGACGGCCGAACGCGCGGACGCGCGCGATGTGGCGACGGGCATCCGTACCCTCGGGCAGATCTCACAGGACAGCCGCCGCGAGGTAGTACTCGATCTCGTGTACGCGAACCTTGCGCGGCGCGGTCTGCGCGACAACGGCATCGAGACTTTTTACATGGTGCAGAAGCAACGCTATGCCGAGGAGCTGGCGCAGAACATCTTCAAGGTGTCGATTGAGCCGGGCAAAAAAGCGGTGCAGCAGTGGCGGCTGACGGCGAACACGGCGCTGCGCAACAACCGCATGGTCTTCGGTGAGGAGGTCGGGCGCTATCTCAACGAGACGATCTTTGAAAAGGTGGTGGACAATGAGGCGGAACGCTATCGGTTCATGCAGCGGGAAATTGACAAAATCCGAAAGCTGAAACTGACGAAGCTGGAGAGCGCAGCAGTACAGATGCTTGCCGAGGACACGAAGGAGAGCCGCCTTGCGTTCTACGAGCTGCTGAAGGGCAAGGGCAAGAAGCTGAACATTGAAAAGTGCCGCGCGGCGGTGACGGTCTTCCGTGGGTGCTACAACCTGTACTATGATGCGATCAACGAGTTTCTTGTGATGCACGGGTACAAGCCGATCGGCTTCCAGAAGAACTACATGCCGCGTCTGCAAAAGGAGGCGGATGTCTCGGCGCTGCGTGAGCGCCTGAACGCGCTCGGCATCGAGACCGAGGAGGTGACCGAGCTGCCCGCCGAGATCGCGGGGCGCACGGAGACGTTCAAGCCGGGCAAGAAGTACAATCCGTTCTTCGAGCACCGCACATCGAAGGAAAACAAAAATGTGCAGTATGACGCGCTCGGCGGCTTTGACAGCTACATCACCTACCTGTCCGAGGTGCTGTATCACACCGACGACATTCAGAAGCTGCGGACGCTGGCAAGTGCGCTGCGCGAGCGGTATGCCTCGGGCGCGGTGTCGAAGAACATTGCCGAGCTGAAGGAGCAGCTGTACAGCCCCGACCCGGACAAGAGCTTTGCGGACATCGAGGCAAAGCTGACCGCGGCTTACGACGAAGTTAAGCTCAACAACTATTTCGGCACTTATGCGACCTGGCTGGACGACTACACGAACAACATCGCGGGCAAGCAGTCGAGAGCAGACCGAGAAATGGAGGCGCTTTTTGGGCGTCGGGTATTGAACCTTGGGAAAAAACTGAACAATATTTATGTTTCGGCGGTCATCAGCGGCAACATATCCAGCGCACTCAAGCAGGGCGTGCAAATACCCTTTGCAACCATTGAATGTGGACGCCTGAATATGGTACGCGCGCTGATTGACATGCTGCCTGGCAACAATCGTTTGAATAAGGCTGCCGAGTTCGACAAGAAGTCGGTCTTCCTTGCCGGCAAGCGCGGTGTGGACTATGCGTCTGAACTCGCCTTACGAGAGAAAGGAAGAGCGCTCGGCGGATATTTCTTCGAAAAAACAGATATTTTTGTTACCCGTCTGATTCTGCGCGCGAAGTTTTTTGAGGTCATACATTCGAATCCGAGTATCAGCTTTGACGAGGCTGTACGAGAAGCGGATCGGTATATTTCCGCGATGGTCGGCAACCGCATGAAGGGGTCGAAGCCGGTGCTGTTCAACGCAAAAAATGTGATTTATCGGACAGCAACCGTTTTTCAGCTCGAAAATTTGAACATTGTTGAGTACGCCATCCATGACATCCCGGAAAAGTATCGGCAATACGGAAAAATACACGGTGTATTTCGTATGCGCGTGAAGATTCTCCGAGACTTGCTTTCCGCATTGGTTGAAGTATTCCTTTGGAATCGGCTTTCCCAAATGATACTCGGGCAGACGCCGGTTCCCGGCGATATGATCGGCATTCTTGCAGATAGCCTCGGCGCCGGTTGGAATCTCACAGGCAACGAATACTTGCTGTCGCTTATCGATGACCTTCTCGATGCGATTGCAGGCAAACGAACGCTCGGTACAGAGGACAGGCGCGCAAACGGAAAGTTTAATGGGTGGGAGGCGCTAAACCAAGCGAAAAGCGATATTCTGGATGACATCCCGATTGCAAGCAATGTTTCTTCCATGCTCGGGTGGTCGGACGGGAAGCTGGCATTGCCGAAGCTCGGCACGCCGGGCAAAGTGCTTGACGATGCAAAGAACGGCGACTTCAACGCGAAAAAAATTAAGGGGTATCTCTTTCAGGATGCCGCACAATGGTTTCCCGGCGGCACACAGCTCAACAAAAGCAAGCGCGGCATTGAGCTGATTGCCGACAAGGGCATGTATTCGAGCAGCGGCAAGCTGATGTTTGCATCCGACATGAATCTGTGGGACTGCATCCGCGCGGTGCTGTTCGGTCCGACGGCAAACGAGGAATACCGCGAGAGCTTCTTCGGCGGACGGTATCTCTCGGCGGAGGAAACCGCGCTGTGGCAGCAGATGCGCGAGGCGGGCGGCAAGCCGAAGGAGAGCTTCGACGCCTTGCAGGATGTGTACAACGCAGGCAAGACGGTCAAAGACTCCTATGCCGAAAAGCTGAGGATCGCCGAGGATGCAGTTTCTGAAGACTTGCCGAAGGAACAGAAACGGGAAAAAGAGCAAGAATACAGCGAATTGCGGGAAGAAGCATCGGCAGCCTCCAAGGCGGCGAAGGTTGAGAAAATCGACAACCTGCCCTTGAATGGGCGGCTCAAGGCACTCATTCTATACGGCGATGTGGCATCTGAAAACGAAAAGGCGGTCATGGACGCGCTCGAAGTCACATTGCAGGTCGATCACATGAAGGTCTACCGCTTCATGAGCGGGTTTGTGCTGCAAGAGAAGGTCGCCGACAAGCGCGAATATCTGAAGCACGACCTGATTCTCACCGACGCGGAAAAGGCGACGGTCTACTACCATTACTTCGCGAACGACGACGCGCAGGACTTCATCGACGAGCTGCGGCGGCGCGGCGGCAAGGACGCAGACATTTACAAGGTGCTTGCGGCATCCTATGGCCGGGAGGAGGAGAAAATCACGAGCGCAGACCGCGCGACGGCGATCACAGACAGCTCGCTTCCCGCTTCGGCGAAGGAGGAGGCGATGTACGAGCTGATCTCGGACGAGCTGCACGACAAGTACACCGCCGTGCAGGATGCGGGCGGCAGCGTGGATGAATTCCTTGCGGCATACGCGGCGACGCGCGGCATCACATCAGACAAGGACAGAGCGGGCAACACGGTCGCGCTTTCCAAGGCAAGGAAGATGAAGAAGGCGATCGACGCCGCCGCTCCGGACGCGCCGAAGAAGGTACGCCGCGCGCTGTACAGCGCGTTCGGCGTGAGCAAATCGGTGTGGTATTAAGATAAACCTATGGGCAGGGGTGTCCCTGCCCATAAAACCGTACACGAATCGTACACGAATTTTCTGAAAATTTGTATTTTTGCGGTTGCGCGTGCAGACACGAGAGACGCGAAAAAGCGCATGGTTGTGCTGTTTTTTAAGAGGCGTAGAAAATTCGTGAAATGCGGCGAAACGGGGGTGATAGTTCCACCCGCTCCCACCAAAAAGCCCGCAAGCCTTGTGCTTGTGGGCTTTTCTGTTTTGCGTACACGAATTTTACACGAATTTGGGGAGATGTACGAAACGGTTTTGTCATTTTACTTTGTTGAGGACAGAAAGTGAACGCTCGCTCTCGCGCGGATAGAGGTGCGCGTAGGTGTTCCAGGTCATTTCGATTTTAGCGTGCCCGAGCCGCCGGGCAATCTCCTGAATGTTGATGCCCTCGTTGGCAAGCAGGCTGGCATGGCTGTGCCGGAAGTCGTGGATGCGAATGTGCGCAAGGCCTGCGGCATCTGCATAGCGTACATTATGATTGGAAAGACTGGTGTCCGGCAAGACTCCCTCTTCCCCGCCGCCGCATACGCGGTAGTTATCCCGATAAGCGTCTCGACTTTCGAGGCGCTTTTTGTATTCTGCGAGAATCTCCATCAGTGGCGCAGGGATTTCGATGGTGCGGTAGGACGTTTTATTCTTAGGCAGCGTTTCAACCGCGCTTTCTCCTTTGACCTTCTGCGTAACCGATCGGCGGACGGTGAGCAGTTCCTCGTTGATGTCCGACCAGCGCAGCGCGTTGATTTCGCCCTTGCGCATCCCCATATAGTAGGCGATGCAGAAAAAAACATAGTACGCATATTCGGAGAGGGTACCTTTTGCCTCGGCATCCGCCAATGCTACCGCCTTATACCGCAAAAACTCGTCTGCGGTATAGTAGTGCAGCTTTTCCTGCGGTGGCGTGAAATCGGTGTCCTTAAAATTGCCGACCGCCGTCAACGGATTTTGCGCTATATACTCCATCTTGACGGCATAATTCAGCATTGCCCGAAATTCGGAGTAAATATTTTTGTTTGTGCGCAGCGAAAGCCCGAGCGCCGAAACGGCAAGTTTCCAGTCCTGCATCTTCTGTCGGTTCAGTCTGTCAAGCCGTTCTTTTTCCAGCGTGGGGAGCACATAGCGATTCATGATGCGCTGCGTTTTTTCCACAGAGGCACGGCGGACTTCCGTTTTTTTGGCGGCAAGGTACCTCTTCACCAGCTCGCCGACGGTCATGCGCTCGGCGGGCGTGATTTGCCCGGTCTTATATTCGGCTGTAAGCTGGGATTCAAGCAGTTTAGCCGCCTCGGCGCCAACGGCCGCGCGGGTGAGGCTGTGTGCCTTGCCGTTTTTGTCGGTATAGTTGACGCGAACGGTGTAGAGGAACAGCCCGTCCCGTTTTTTATTGGTTTTGTAGATGGGCATCGCGGTCACCTCGATTCTGATTATCCGACTTCCACTTCTTTGCACGGCGAAACCCGAGAGATTCCGCCTCGGCAACAGTTTCGGCATAGCATTCGCCTTTTTTCTTCTCTATAGCAACACGATCATACTGCTGATCCATCGGCAAATGGTAGATTCGCTCTCCGTTTGCAGCGATGTTGCATTTTACCATCGGGTATTCGGCAGAATACGGAATCACGCGCGCCTCAATTTCAAAGAAATTTGCTGCATCTTTAGCAATGGGCGACAACTCGGCAGTGGATATAAACACGCCGATGCACTGCTCCTGCGGATGTTCAAACCGATACTTTTCAAGTGTTCCGTAAAGCTGGAATATATGCTTTTCATGGATAGTTTTGTGCGCGTTCCATCGCTTGCACTGAATAATCAGCGTCCGCCCTTCTTTTCGCGCAATCAGATCGCGTCCGAGATCGCCAAGACCGTCAGTCGCACCGGTATAGCGAACGGAAAAACCGTGCTGTTCGTACCGATAGCCGATATACCGCTCATATTCGATCCCTGCCTCCCATGCCGTTTTTGTCGGGTTGCCGTGAATGCAGTTTTCTCTGTAACGGTTCAATGCGATCTGAAACTTTTCGGCGGGCGCAAGCATATTCCATTCATCGGGATTCAGCCACTCGCGATACAAATTATATTCGTCCTCCACTGCCGCAGCTGTTTCCGCGGCATATGCTTGCGCCGGCGGCAAGGTGATGAACTCTTCAAGCCACGGCACGGTATCCTTCAAATAGTTCAACTGATAGCGCAGGCTTTTGTTTTCGCGGCGCAGCTTGGCAAGCTTTTTCCCGTTGGATTCGATCTCTTCTGCCTTTTTAACAGCGGGAAATGATTTTGCGCGCAGAGCGGCTGCCGCCGCCTCTGCCTCATAACGATCCAATTCCGCAAACAGGTCTGCAAGATACGGGAATGTCTGCTTTTTCTGATTCAAAAGCGCCCATGCTGCTTTAATCTTTTTTCTGCTCTCTTTCAATGCCGCTGTTTCGGCAGCGCAGGCAGCTATCTGCGCATTGGCTTGCTCCCCGAGGTCGGAGAGCAAGCCGAGTTCGAGCGCGATACGGTACATATGTTTGCAGGGCTGATGCCTGTGCTGAAAGTCCGGACAGGTGCAATCGTTCAGCGTGGTACGGTATACTGCGCTGCTTGCGCCGCGTATTTCAAAGCACAGGTGCGTTGATGGCAGGATTTCGATTCTTTCATCTGCGGCAGAAGTGATTTTTTCAGCACAGGCATCTAAAGTTGCGTGCGCGAAGGAGCGGCATAAAAAGGAGTTTTGAACATATGCTTTCCGCAAGGCACTTTGTGCGGCGCGCCGGTACAAATCGTCGATGGACTGCCGCTGACTTCTGAGGGCGGCTATGGTAATGTCACAGTTGTTGGCACGCCTCTCAATTTGCTCTTTCTCATAGTTCAAATTCTGAATGCGATTCTTTGCCTGTTCAAGCTTTTTTTTCGCTTCAGCCGCACGATTTTTCGCGTTTTCCAATTCTTCTGCAGTCGGTGGGATAATGACACGCGAGGCAGCTACGCGCGCGTCCTGCAGCCGTTGTTCTATGATGGTAAGCTTGTCTTGTAATGCGGAAACTTTCCGGCTGAGTTCTTCGTTTTCCTGTTTCAGCCGGTCTCGCTCATTTGCATATTCTCTTTCTTTGTCTGCGAAATACTTTGCATCCGCATGTCTTGCCCGATGCAAAGTGATAATCCAAAGTACCATGACAGCAAAAACAACACAAAGAAACGCAATGTCAGAGGGAGACATGCTTTTACCTCTCAATCATAATTTCGAAAACAAATTTTGCAAGGCTCTTTGCCAAGGTCGACGGCGCAGGAGATGGAGAGCGGACATGTATCGCGCCCGATAAGGTATGTGCAATTTCCTTTATGATACCGCTCGCCGTGGTTTGTGATATAGATAACCTCTTCCTGCTCGGGCGCGTGGGTGGAGAAGGCTGCGGCAGCAAGTGTCGATTCGGCGGGTGCCGGTTCCTGCCGATGTGTGCGAGCGGTGATGACGAATGTCTGCGACTGCGCTGTGTCGTGCGTGTATGTGGGGGTTCGAAAATACATCACTACTGACACAGACGCGATGACGAGCGCAAGCGCAGCGCCGATGCTTGTATAGAAAATCAGAAGCGGGCGAGCCGGCTTTACCTGCGGCGTCTCCAGCTGCTCTGCCTGCAATTCTGCGAGCACATGCGCCGCACGCTCGCGGTCCAGAAGCGTCATCCGCTGGATCTGCTTGACGGTGCGGACGCGCGCTGCGCGCAGCGCATCGAGCGGCGCGAGCAAAGCGTAGGCAAAGGCATCCGCCTCACGCTCCTGGGCAGTATCAGATGCGTCATACCCGCGTGCGCCGGTTGCGATATGCCGCAGCACGATATGCCCGATTTCGTGTGCCAAGGAAAACAGCCGCGTGCCGACGCTGCAGGTATCATCATAAAACACGACATTGCAATCCATCACGCGCGTGCAAAATGCCGGGCAGTGCATATAGTCATCGAACGACAATTTTTCGAGGATGGGGGCGCCTTCGGCGTAGGTCAACAGCTTATACCCGAGGGCATCGCAAAGATGCCTCATGGTATCGAGACGCAGGGGCAAGGTGAGTTTGTACTGTCTTGCAAAATCGTCGGCAATGCGAATGATGTTCTCCATGGTTGAAATCTCCTTAAAAATAAATTTCAGGGTTGCGCTAAGGAGATTTTAACAAATTTGTCGAAAAATGTCACCAGTTCCAGTGCATTCTTAGCCGCGCTTGTACCGCTTCTTTCTTATTTATTTTTGAATGCCTCGAGCGTGGAGCGGATGATTTCCTCGGCGTCGGCTGGGACTTCGATGATCCGACGCTCCTTCCCTTTTCCGATGACGACCGCCATGTGCGCGCTCGATTCGTCCAGCAGCTGCTGAAGCGCCTCGCTCCCGTGGGGCGTTTTTTTGATGTCGGTTTTGCCGAGAAGATAGTCTACCGATACGCCGAAGTAATCGGCGATTTTCGAGAGCGCCTCATATTTTGGCGTGCTGCGCCCGCGCTTCCAATCGCTAAGGCAACCGTTCGAAACACCGGTTGCTTTGGCAACTTGATAGGGTGTTATGCCTCGCTGTTGTAACAAATCAACAAAAATTTCATACATGTTTTGTCACCTCATACAATATTTCGCATTTCCGTGTAAAATGTCTTGACATTTGCGCATATGCGAAATATAATAGAGGCATGATATGCGGAAATGCGAAATAATATGCAATTACGAAATATACACTTGCATTATAGTACGGATTTCCGAAGATGTCAAGAGGAGGTTTAATATGTACGCAACCTTAGAAAAGCTGCTGAAGGAGAACGGAATCACCGCCTACTGCTTATGCAAAGCAATCGGCATTTCGCCTTCGACGATCAGCGATTGGAAATCGGGGCGCAGCAAGCCGAAAACAGACAAGCTTCAAAAAATAGCTGCATTCTTCAGAGTTCCTATCACTGTTTTCATCGTAGAAGAGGAGGCGGACGCATGAACACACCGAGAATCGCAAGCGTGGAGGTGGCGGTGGAGCTGTATTACAGCACCTTTGCGCTGTACACAGCAGACCTGCGGAAGCTGTTTCCGGACGCTTCGGCAACGACACTCAGCCGCCTGAAGCGCGTGGCGCGCGAGTACACAATCTCGAACGGGCTGATGCTGATTGACAACCTGTCTGTACCGACCGACGACGCCTACAAGGCGTGGGGGTTGGACATCGGGAAGCTGGAGGCGAAGTTCAAAAAGCTGAAGAACCTCGGGCTCGGCACGGCAAAGGAGGAAACGGCATGAACGAGCTTTTGATTTTGGGGTTTGTGCTGGCGGTGTTTACGGTCGTCTGCGCCGCCGTGGAGGCGGTGGAGAGCCGGGACGCGATCGTCGCCTGGCTTGACCGGGAGATTACAGCGCACTATGCGGCGCGGATTGCAAAGCGGCGTGTGCGGGAGGCCTTTCGGCGGGCAGGAGGTGAACCCAATGCGGGACGGAATCGTCTTTAAGGTCGATCGCGAGATCGGCGCAGGCACGTTTGTGGTGAACGCCTACCGCTTCGGCATGTTTACCGGGGCGCTGCGCGGGCATCTGGACAACCGCAGCGGCGTGATCCGGCTCTACCCGCACGCCGGGCTTGTGCCAGGTGTATTCCATGCGTCGGACTTTCCGATCGCGCTGCGCTTTGTTGATATTCCATACGAGAGGAGGGAGAGGGCGTGAAGGTATACGAGTTGATGCACCTGTTGGGGACCTGCCCGGCGGGCGCAGAGATACATGTATCGAAAGGGCTGGGGCGGGACAATCTTGCCGACCTTGTAAAGGAATGCGATGACGACTGCGTGGAAGTCGGCGGTACGGTCATTGATTTCGACAAGCGCACCGTCGTCACGAAGGACGATACGGTTGAGTTGTATTTGAGTTAAAGGAGGAAACAGACATGGGAACTTGCGAATACTGCGGGCAGGTGCTCGCGGGTGCGGAAACCGACGAGGAAGCGACGGCGGAATGCCTCTGCTTTGAGGCGACGGCGCGGCGCAAGCGGGTCAATGCCGCCAAGGAGGCAAAGAAGATCGTCGACGATCTGTTCGGCGCAGGGGCGGAGGCGCGCGGGCTTGTCCCGCTTGCCGAGGGGGCGGTCCTTGCGCTGTGTGCGCTGGTGGATCTGATCGGTCGCGGGGATGTGCAGAAGGTGGCTGTTGTTGTGCCGGCGATCTGCACGGTGCGCATCGCCATCAGCGGGAACAAGATCACGGTAGACCGCGTGGAAGGAAAGAAGGTGTCGGGCGTTGCCGGTGAAAACTGACGAAACCGTGCGGGCGCAGATGAACGCGGCGGTGCAGAATTATCTTGTGCGTCTGCCCGAACCGCGCGAGCTGCCGGAAAAAATCGAGGTCACAATCAGATACAAGGAAGGAGTCGAGCGGCACGAGATTCCGCTCGGGAACGAAAAATGACAACAAGAGAAAAAGCCTATGCGAAGCTGGAGGAGCTGAAGCAGCTGGTGCTTTCGGAATCTACAGCGGGAGAAGCACACAACCGTCTGCTGCGGCAGGTCGCACAGGCCTACACGGTAGTGCTCACCGATGCGATCAATCCGTATTATCGCGAAGAACTGCCGTATATTTTGGCGGCGCTGAAGATCACGACATCTGAGGTTGAAAAGTCGGCCGGAAAGGAGGCAGCCGAAATTGCCGATGCGACCGTGAAGATGCTGCCTGTGGTGACGGTTGTTTTGCCGCAGAACAGCCCGCTTGAAGATGCTGCCCGCGCTGCGGCGGAGGCAGATCTGTGAAAAAAGCCGAGAAAAACTATGTGGTGGTCATCCCGGCAGAGACGCATCTGTATGTCAAGCGTGTGAGCGACGGCAGTCCGGTCGGTCGGGTACTGTCCGGGCTTGTCGGCGGGGTATCGCAGTGCGGGAAACGGTCTCTTACTGGTCACAGGAGAGGGCGACCGGCCGGACGGTGCGCTGAATGCGACCGCGACCGCCGTGCTCGGCGGTGCATTTGTGCGCGGCGACGCGGTGCTGCTGCGGTTCGGTGCGGATGACATCGAGATGTACACCAAAGCGGAGGCACAGGCGGTGGTGCAGGTGCTGCACAATGTGATGTGAAAGGCGAGAGGAGACAGAGATGAACAATGAACATGCGGCAGCCTTCGTGCCGGAGGCAATCGCCTATCTGGAAACATGCAAGAAATCGACCAATAAAGATAAATACGCAAGAGTCCTGTGTGCGCCGGTTGCCGACGCGCTGATCGCTTTTTGCCGGCAGGACGGCGAGTTTGCGCAGGCCGTGGCGCAGG
>OBLG01002285.1_pt1 | contig 12256 bp, 10 predicted proteins | sample 1517451 | NCBI WGS metagenome assembly OBLG01 (sample SAMN04571694, study PRJEB22368) | human gut metagenome | biome: human gut; material: stool | host: Homo sapiens | place: Luxembourg | collected 2012-06-29
CGTTGGGGTACTCCTGCTCGGGCACGATGGTGATATCGGTGATGCCCATATCGTTCAGCACATGGGTCACAGGCACCAGGCCGGAACCGTTCAGGGGGCTGTACACCAGCTTCAGGCCGGCAGTCCGGCACAGACCGGGGCGCACCTGACGGGCCTCGATGGCGTCGTACAGGGCCTTCTTGCAGTCATCGCCCACAAAACGGATCAGGCCGTTTTCCACGCCCTCGGCAAAGGAGATGTACTTGGCACCGGTGAGCACATCGGTCTTCTGGATCTCGTCGTACACGATGGCGGCGGCGTCATCGGTCATCTGGCAGCCGTCCGGGCCGTAGGCCTTGTAGCCGTTGTACTTGGCCGGGTTGTGGGAGGCGGTGACCATGATGCCTGCATTGCACTGATAGTAGCGGGTAGCAAAGCTCAGGGCCGGCACCGGCATCAGGGCATCATAGATGCGCACCTTGATGCCATTGGCTGCCAGAACACCGGCAGCCGTCTTGGCAAAAACGTCGCTCTTGAGGCGGCTGTCGTAGCTGATGGCGACGGTCTGGCTGCCGCCCTGGGTCTTGACCCAGTTGGCCAGGCCCTGGGTAGCCTGACGCACAACGTAGATGTTCATGCGGTTGGTACCCGCGCCCAGGACGCCGCGCAGGCCTGCGGTGCCAAACTTCAGGGCCACAGCAAAGCGATCCTTGATCTCGTCGTCGTTGCCCTCGATCTTTGCCAGTTCGGGCTTCAGATCCGCATCGTCCAGCTCCGCTGCCAGCCAGCGCTTATATTCATCCAGATACATGTTGCACACCTTACCTTTGTTATTTTTTCCCAAAAAAGGAGACAGTTTATTCAAACCTAATTATACTATAAACGCTTGTGTCCATCATGTCAATTGCATATTTTGCCACAATCTTACCGGTACAAAATCAGCAAATGCCACAAAAACAGCCGCTTTCCGGGTGGATGTCGGCGGGCTGCTGTGCTTCCGGCAGCAGCCGGTAGGGCTGGTGCACGTCCTCCAGCACCTCCAGCCACTGTTCCGGGCCGATGCTGTTCTCGCACAGATAGCGCATGATCTGCATCATCCGGGCAAAACTGCCCTGCGGAGCCAGCACCGTACTGCACTGTACCCGGCCCGCCTGCTCCCACCGCAGCTGGGCCAGCACGCCCCCGGGTACGGTCTGGGCGCAGTACACCACCGTGTGGGCTCGCTGCAGCCCCTCCAGCTCTGAATAAGTACGGATGTACCGGCAGTATTCCTTGCCTGTCATCGTTTGTCGCTCTCCTTTCCGCTGCATTGACATCTTTCCTGCCCTTTACTATAATGAAATCGACCGGGAGATGCTGTCGAAGGCTGACGGCTCCTCCCAAATTTTTCCACCCAATTTTCGACCGTTTTCGCGCAGAAAATGCAAGCGAGGTGCACCCATGTATTCGGTAACAAAGAGCTTTGGCCTGAACGGCCTGCGCGGCTTTGCCGTGGCCGTGGAGGCCGACGTTTCGGGCGGGCTGCCCGCCTTTTCCATCGTAGGCCTGCCGGATTCCGCCGTGCGGGAAAGTGCGGACCGCGTGCGTGCCGCCATCAAGAACCTGGGCTTCAAGTTCCCGGACCGGCGCATCACGGTCAACCTGGCCCCCGCCGATGTGCGCAAGACCGGCCCGGTGTACGATTTGCCCCTGCTGCTGGCCGTGCTCACGGCCAGCGGCCAGCTGGAGGATGTACCGGAGGACGCCGCCTTTCTGGGTGAGCTGGCGCTGGACGGCACCCTGCGCCCGGTATCCGGCGTGCTGCCCATGGCACTGGCCGCCGCCGAAAACGGCATCCGCGCCCTGTATGTGCCCGCCGAAAACGCCGCCGAGGCTGCCGAGGCCTGTGCCGACAGCATGGCCGTCTACCCGGCCCACACCGCCCGGGAGGTGGTGGACGCCCTGCGCGGCATCCGGCCGCTGACCGCTGCGGCAGCCGTTCCCTTTGACCCCGCCGAGGCCTGGGCACAGGTGCCGGATTTTGCCGACGTGATGGGGCAGGCACTGGCCCGCCGGGCCATGGTCATCGCTGCGGCCGGGGGCCACAACGTGCTGCTGATGGGTGCACCGGGCACCGGCAAATCCATGCTGGCCAAGCGCCTGCCGGGCATCCTGCCGCCTCTCACCCGGGAGGAAGCCGTGGAGACCACCAAGATCTATTCCATCGCCGGGCAGCTGCCCCAGGGCCGGGGCCTGATCACGGCACGGCCTTTCCGCAGCCCGCACCACTCGGCCAGTGCCGTCTCGCTGGCGGGCGGCGGCGCACAGTTCCGCCCCGGCGAGTGCAGTCTGGCCAACTGCGGCGTGCTGTTCCTGGACGAGCTGCCGGAGTTCTCCCGCGAGAGCCTGGAGGTGCTGCGCCAGCCGCTGGAGGACGGCCAGATCACCGTGAGCCGGGCCGCGGGCAGCGCCACCTACCCCAGCCATTTCCAGCTGGTGGCCGCCATGAACCCCTGCAAATGCGGCTACTACGGCCACCCCACCCGGCAGTGCACCTGCTCGCCCAGCGCGGTGCGGCAGTACCGCAGCCGGGTGTCCGGCCCGCTGCTGGACCGCATCGACCTGTGCGTGGAGATGGATCCCATCGCCTTTGACGAGCTGCACACCGCCGCCCCCGCCGAGAGCAGTGCCGACCTGCGCAAACAGGTGCTGGCGGCGCGGGCCATCCAGGCAAAACGCTATGCGGCCCCCGGCTACGAGGGGGTGCACTGCAACGCCCAGCTCAACGCCGGGCAGGTGCGGCGCATCTGCCGCATGACCCCCGGTGCGGAACGGCTGCTCCGCGCCTCCTACGATGCACTGGGGCTTTCGGCCCGCGCCCACGACCGCATTTTGCGGGTGGCCCGCACGGTGGCCGACCTGGCCGGCAAGAGCCTGCTGGACGAGGACTCCCTGCTGGAAGCCCTGCAGTACCGCGCGCAGGAAAAAGTGGAGCTGTGAGCCTTTTTCCACCTACAAAAACACCGGCCCCTCTCCCCGGCAGCGCTGTGCTGCCAAAGGAGAAGGGCCGGTTTATTTTTGTTTGTTTTACGCCGGTGTCAGTGCCGGTTCTTGTGCAGACCTTCCTGCAGCTCGCCCTGGATGTCCACCAGACATTCCAGCAGCAGGGGGTTGAAGGCCCCGCACTCGCCGTTCAGGATCATCTGCATGGCCTTTTCGTGAGGGTAGGCTTTTTTATAGCAGCGCTCACTGGTCAGGGCGTCGTACACGTCGGCCAGCGACACCAGCTGGGCCGCAATGGGGATCTCGTCCCCTTTCAGCCCGTCCGGATAGCCGCGGCCGTCCCAGCGCTCATGGTGCCATCGGGCGATCTGATACGCCGTCTGCAGCAGCGGTTCCTCGGCAAAATTCTCCAGCCGGTGGAGCATATCCGCCCCATACACCGCATGTTTTTTCACTTCGGCAAACTCTTCCGGGGTCAGGCGGCCGGGCTTGTTCAGGATCTTTTCGTCAATGGCGCTCTTGCCGATGTCGTGCAGGGCCGAGGCCAGCGGGATGTTGTCCTGCTCTTCCGGCAGGATCTGGTAGGTGCGGGTCTGTTCCAGCAGGCGTTCCAGCAGCATCTCGGTGAACTTGCGGATGTGCTGCACATGCAGGCCACTCTCGCCGTTGCGGAACTCCACGATCTGGCTCAGCACGCCCACCAGCATGGAGGTGTTCTTTTCCTGTTTGCGGATCTGGTCCGACACCAGCGACACCAGCCGCCGCTGCTTGGCGTACAGTTTGATGGTGTTGTACACGCGGCGGTACACCACCTTGGAGTCGAAGGGGCGGTTCACATAGTCCGAAGCGCCCATCTCGTAGGCCCGGCGGATGGATTCCTCCGAGTCCTCGCTGGAGATCATGATCACCGGCACATCCTCAATGGTATGGTTGCGGGTCATGAAGTCCAGCACGGCAAAGCCGTCCATGCCGGGCATGATCAGGTCCAGCAGCACCAGAGCGATGTCGCCACTGTACTGGTTGAGCCGTTCCAGTGCTTCCTCGCCGTTGGCCGCTTCCAGGATGCGATAGTCCTGCTGCAGGATCTCGGACAGGATGGCCCGGTTCATGGCCGAATCATCCACGATCAGGATCTGCTGCTTCTGCTGCGGCAGCTGCTCCGGGTCCTCGGGCTCAGCCTGCGGGTCGGCCACCACCACGGCATTCTTGCGGTTCTTGGCCTGGTACATCAGCAGGTCGGCCCGGCGCACGACCGCCTCAATGGGGTCGGCAAGGGTCTGGAGCACGCCGCCGATGCTCACGGAAGGACGCAGGTGCGTATAACCCGGCACCTGTGCCTCATGGACGCTGCTGCGGATCTGCTCCAGCTTTTCGGGCAGCTTTTCTGCCGGGATGCCCGGCAGCAGCAGCAGGAACTCGTCGCCGCCAAAGCGGATCAGGGTGTCGGTCTGGCGGATGCAGTTGCGGATGACCCGCGCCACTGTTTCCAGCACCAAATCACCTGCATGGTGGCCGTAGGTGTCATTGTAGATCTTGAAGTCGTCCAGATCCATCACCGCCACACCGGCCGGACCGATCAGGCTGCTCACCGTTTCTTCGTAGTAGCGCCGGTTGTATACGCCGGTGAGGGCGTCGCGGTAAAGCTTGGTGGCATAGCCCGGGATGCTGCTGATGAAGTGTTCGCTGTCCTCCATGTCCAGCACCGAAGTGCCATGGGTGCGCTTGATCATCTCCAGCACATAGGGTTTGCCGTCCACTTCGTAATACCGGGCGATCACCTGGGCAATGTCCGGGTCAAAAAATTCCAGCCGACATTGCTCGGTGCGGGTGCGCAGGGCCTGCTTGGCCGCACAGTGCCGGGACATGTGTTCCTTGTGGCGGCAGGCATAGCAGAGATCTTCTCCGCAGGGGTCGGTGCGTTTCCCCTCCTGTATGCGTTCCACCGTTGCTTTGTCCAACAGGCGCACGTCGGTATAGATCTCCCGCAAATTCCGGATCAGCGCCTGAACCTCCTGCATCGTTTTCATTTTTCGTTCCCTTCAAACATCCGTTATCTCCCACAGAGGGAACCCCCTCTCCTCCGTGGAGCACTGTTTCTGTCTTTTCTATTATATCGGATGTGCCGGCAAATGAAAAGGGATCTCGCACATTTTTGTTGCAGTTTTATAACGGTTTTAGTGCGCTTTTGTTGCACTATTGTTGCATTTCTGGTTTTCCAGCTGTTCCATCCGCTCGATGAACGCCAACGCGTACCGGGGCAGATAGTTCCCGGCCCGCCAGGCTGCCACCGACTCCAGCGGGAGGGTGCAGTCCCGGAGCGGAAACGCGTTGAACGGCACCGCGTTGTTCAGGTGTTCCAGCAGCTCGCCGCTCAGGAAGCCGATGCCGTACCCGTTGGCGGCCAGCGCCGCGGCTGCCCGGATGTTGCTGCTTTCCAGAATTTCGGCCGGATGCAGGCGGCGGCTCCGCAGCTCCTGCAAAATATACTGGCCCTGCCGCTGGGTCTGGTTCTGCAGCAGCAGGGTCTGCCCCTCCAGCCACTCCCAGGCAAAGCTGCCCTCCCGGGCGGCAGCCTGCTCCAGCGGGTGTCCCTTGCCGAACACGGCGTACATCCGGTCCCGGCGCAGCACCCGGTAGTTCAGGCCGAAAAGCTGGGCGTGCAGATCCTGCTGAACACCAAGGCCACCGAGATTCTGACCAACGGCGACGCTGCCGCCAACTTTGTGGAGACCATGAACACCTGGAACGCCTCTGTGGCAGCCGGTGAGGACGCCGAGTTCGGTCGCAGCAACGGCATGGACGGCGACCTGTCCACCGCTCCCTACTACGCCATCAAGATCGCACCGGGCATCCACCACACCATGGGCGGCCTGAAGATCAACACCGATGCACAGGTGCTGAACACCGACGGCAGCATCATCCCCGGCCTGTATGCAGCCGGTGAGACCACCGGCGGTGTGCACGGCGGCAACCGCATCGGCGGCAATGCCGTGTGCGACTTCGTGGTGTTCGGCCGCATCGCCGGCAGCAACGCTTCCGCCTACGCTGCCGCGTAACCCCACTCTGCTCTCTTCTTCTTTCTTCTTTTTTGGATAAGCACAGCGCCCGCCTGCACCGGAACCACTCCGGAAGCAGGCGGGCGCTGTGTTGTTCAGGTTTCGCTCAGGGTCAGTTCGTGGTAGGTCCGGCCGTCCATGGTTTTCCACCGGAAGCAGCCGTTTTCCAACGTCATGTAGCTGTGGGCGCTGCCCTCCTTCGGCAGGCTCACCGAGCCGGGGTTCAGGTAGAGGCTGCCCTGCCCGAAGGGCTCCCACGCCGGGATGTGGGTGTGCCCGTGCAGCAGAATGTCGCCGGGGGCCAGCGGCGGCGGGGTCTTGGTGTTGTAGACATGGCCGTGGGTAGCATACACCAGCCGTCTGCCCACCGGCAGCACGGCATAGTCTGCCAGCACCGGGAATTCCAGCACCATCTGGTCCACCTCGGCGTCACAGTTGCCGCGCACGCAGAGCAGGCGGTCCTTCATGCCGTTGAGCAAAGGCATGACCTGCTTGGGCGCATAGCCCTCCGGCAGGTCGTTGCGGGGGCCGTGGTAGAGCAGGTCTCCCAACAAAAGCAGCCGGTCGGCCTGTTCCCGTTCAAACGCCTGCTGCATCTGGCTGGCATAGAAATACGACCCGTGCAGGTCGGACGCGATCATCCATTTCATGCGGGTTTCTCCTTTTTATAAAAGCTACAATTTTATTGTAACCCCTGCACAAAAAATGGTCAAGCCTATAAAAGTCATACTTTTACGCTCAGTCTCCTTGACAATGCCCCGGGGATGTGGTATCCTTCAGTCAATAAAAACCGTGTGGATTTTTACAGCACTATGCTACTTTTCGCCACACAATGACTTCAAAAAAGCCATTGTGTGGCTTTTTTGCGGTCTTTTTCCATTTTCGATCTGTCAGGAGCGAGAAATCAATGAACGATACCTTTATGAAAGAACGCCCCGTGCTGCCGCTGCTGTTGTCCATGGCGCTGCCCAACGTGATCTCCATGCTGGTCAACTCCCTGTACAACATCGTGGACAGCCTGTTTGTGGCGCAGATCAGCGAGGACGCCATGACCGCCCTCTCGCTGGTATACCCCATCCAGAACTTTGCCAACGCCATCGCCATCGGCTTTGGTATCGGCATCAACGCCATGATCGCCCTATACCTGGGTGCGGGCGACCGCAAAAAGGCCGAGATCGCCGCCACCCACGGCATGGTGCTCAGCCTGCTGCACGGCGTGGTCATCACGGTGGTGAGCATTGCCATCATGCCGGGCTTTTTGCGCCGGTTCACCACCGACGAGAGCCTTGTGGCCTCCGGCATCACCTACTCCACCATCGTGTTCCTGTTTGCCACCATCAATATGGCCGCGCTGGCCTTTGAAAAGATGTTCCAGGCTGTGGGCCGCATGAAGGTGACCATGGTGGCGCTGGTGTTCGGCTGCGCGTGCAACATCCTGCTGGACCCCGTCCTGATCTTCGGCCTGGGCCCGGTGCCCGCCATGGGCATTGCCGGTGCAGCGCTGGCCACCGGCATCGGCCAGCTGCTGAGCCTGTGCGTGTACCTGTTCGTCTACCTGCGCACCGAACTGCCGGTGCGGCTGAGCCGCAGCGGCCTACACCCGGACGTTGCACTGGACGGCAAGCTGTACGCCATCGGCGTGCCGGCCATCCTGAACCTGGCTCTGCCCTCCCTGCTGGTCACCTTCCTCAACAGCCTGCTTGCCGGGTTCTCCCAGAGCTATGTGGTCATTCTGGGCATTTACTACAAGCTGCAGACCTTTTTGTACCTGCCCGCCAACGGCATCATACAGGGTATGCGCCCGCTCATCGGCTACAACTACGGTGCCAGGGAGCACGCCCGCGTGAAGAAGCTGTATGAGCTCACCCTGTTCATGAGCATCGCCATCATGGCGCTGGGCACGGTCATCTGCCTGCTGGCCTCCGGGCAGCTCATCGGGCTGTTCACCTCCAACCCCGATACCATCGCCGCCGGTGCCAAGGCCCTGCGCATCATCTGCATCGGCTTTGTGGTGTCGGCAGTGTCCACCACCTCGTCCGGCGCACTGGAGGGCCTTGGCAAGGGCGTGCCGTCGCTGGTGATCTCGCTGTGCCGCTATGTGGTGTTCATCATGCCGCTGGCCGCAGTGCTGTGCGGCCGCCTTGGCCCGGACGGTGTGTGGCACGCCTTCTGGATCACCGAGGTGCTCACCGCACTGGTGGCCTACCCGGTGTACCACCGCGCGGCGGCCCGGCACTGAACCTTTCCGGCCCCTTTTGCAGCAGGCTGCCCGACCCCGGCGGCCTGCTTTTTTGTTGCATTCCCGTCGCCCTGCGGGGCGCATAAATGCAGGGATTTCATTTGACAGCTGCGCAGAAATACGGTAGAATAGTTTTTATGTTGCGCTGACAAAATGTGTCAGAACGCAAGACTTTACAGAGGATGTGGGACGAATTATGATCGAGACGATCACGGCCGTCAATACGGCGGTCAACAATTTTATCTGGGGCGTGCCCGCCATGGTGTGCATCATTGGTGTGGGTTTGCTGCTGAGCGTGCGCACCGGCTTTTTGCAGATCCGCAAATTCCCGTACACCATCAAAACCACCATCGGACGCATGTTCCGCAAAAAGGACGCTTCGGACGGTGCCATAACCCCCTTCCAGGCGGTGTGCACCGCACTGGCCGGCACCGTGGGCACTGGCAACATTGCCGGTGTGGCAGGCGCCATTGCCATCGGCGGCCCGGGTGCCGTGTTCTGGATGTGGTGCTCCGCGCTGCTGGGCATGTGCACCAAGTTTGCCGAGGTGACCCTGGCCGTGCATTTCCGTGAGCGCAGTGAGACCGGCGAGTGGGTGGGCGGCCCCATGTATTACATCAAGAACGGTCTGGGCAAGCGCTGGCAGTTCCTGGCATTTCTGTACTCGCTGTTCGGCGTGCTGACCGTGTTCGGCACCGGCAATGCCACCCAGGTCAACACCATCGTGGCCGCTGTGGACACCGCCCTGCTGGAATACGGTGTGGTGGGCAGCGGTTTCCTGAGCACGCTGAACCTCATCGCGGGCATCATCGTGGCCATGCTGGTGGCCATGGTGCTGCTGGGCGGCATCAAGCGCATCGGCAGCGTGAGCGAAAAGCTGGTGCCCTTCATGGCGCTGTTCTACATCGTGCTGGCTGTGGGCGTAGTAGGGCTCAACCTGCCCCGCCTGCCCTATGTGCTGGAGTCCATCGTGGCCGGTGCCTTCAACCCCGCTGCCTTCACCGGCGGCACCATCGGCAGCCTGTTCATCAGCATGCAGAAGGGCGTCTCCCGCGGCATCTTTTCCAATGAGGCCGGCCTTGGCACCGGCTCCATCGCTCATGCCTGCGCCGACACCAAAAAGCCGGTGAAGCAGGGCATGTTCGGCATCTTTGAGGTGTTTGCCGACACCATTATCATCTGCACCCTGACCGCCATGGTCATCCTGTGCAGCGGCACCCCTGTGAACTACGGCACCGCAGCCGGTGCAGAGCTGACCATCTCCGGCTTTACCACCACCTACGGCGGCTGGGCTTCCATCTTTACCGCCGTGGCGCTTTGCTGCTTTGCCTTTTCCACCATCATCGGCTGGGGTCTGTACGGCTCCCGCTTCCTGGTGTTCCTCTGCCACAGCGACAAGGTGGCAAAGCCCTTCTTTGTGGTGTACTCCTTCGTGTCCATTCTGGGCGCGACCGTGGACCTGGGCCTGCTGTGGAGCATCGCCGACACCTTCAACGGCCTGATGAGCATCCCCAACCTTATCGCATTGCTGCTGCTCTCCGGCACCGTGGTCAAGCTGACCAAGGAGTTCTTTGCCTCCGAGGGCTGAGCACCTGTTTTTCCCGATACGCAAAAGGACTGCTGCACCGAAAATTGTGCAGCAGTCCTTTTTTCGTGCGCGGCTCCGGAAAATTTTACTTTCCGGGTGTTTTTCTGCAATTTTTATTGCCGCCTGTCCGTATTTAAGGCAAACAGACCGAATTTCGTTGGCAGAATGGAGGGCCCTCTATGGCGATTTTTGAAAAGACCATCCGCAATCAGAAATTCAACACGCTTCTCCGCAAATTGGAACAGGAGATCCCGGACAGCAGCTGGTCTGCCGATCTGGAAGCGGGCAGTGATTTCAAAGAGGGCGATGCCCGGTGCAGTGTCCGCGTGTTTGAGCGGTACAGCATGGTCGGCGGCAACCGCCTGAGTCTGACGCTGACCATGTTCCAGAACGGTGACAGCCCCATCCGGCTGTCCGCCATCACCGCAGGCGGCAGTCAGGCCGTGTTCTTCAAGGTGAACACGCTCGGAGAAGAATCTTTTTTGGACGATGTAAAGGACCTGCTGGAAGAAATTTTGGAGGAATAAGATGTTTTACACTGGAATTGATATGCTGTTCAGTATTCTGTTTCCCATCCTGTTCCTTGTGGTTTTGGGCATGATCCTATACACCATCATCGGAAATATCAGCACATGGAATAAAAACAACCATTCGCCGCGGCTGACCGTTCCGGCAACGGTGGTGGCAAAGCGCACGGAAGTTTCTCGCCACCATACGGACAATACGATGATGCATACGTTCACGACCTATTATGCGACCTTTCAGGTAGAAAGCGGCGACCGCATGGAACTCGAAGTAGATGGTTCGGACTACGGAATGCTTGTGGAGGGCGACATTGGAAAGCTGAGTTTTCAGGGCACCCGCTATCTCGGCTTTGAGCGTCGATAAGGCCAGACGGACTGCATTGTCAGCAACTGTATTCAGAAAGCGATTTGGACCTTCCGTTCGGAAAAAACGGAAAATTTTCATTCCAACTTGGGTATACTCCTGTTGTGTCCGACATGAAGAAAACCGTTCGGAAAGCTGCCGCATCGTCTTTTCCCACATGGACGTTAACCGTATGGGATATGGATACTGCAACATTATATAGGGTCAAATACGACAGAAGTCATTGATTTTCTTTGTTTATCTGTGATACCATTCGTTATGAGTCCAATTGCATTGCTCTCTTCGCCTATGGTGGAGACTCCAGCTTTCCGAAAAACACAGCGAGGTGACCATTTTTGAAACGTCGAACTTTTCTTGTCTGCACCGCTGCACTTTTTTGCGGTGCATTTCTGGCAGGGGGCTGCACTCCAAAAACTTCTCAGCCTGTCCTTCAGCAGATCGAATACTCCAATTTGGCAGATTCGGATACACAGGCTCTTCTTTCCAAACTTTTGCAGAATGCCGGCGTATCCGACCTGCGGATACGGACCTTCTTTGATCATGTGCAGAAGTTCAACAATGCTGTGGACCCGGCATGGCTCACCACAGGGTTTGAAAACGCCAAGCCTTTGGATCTGAAATACGATCCTTACTCCATGCAGGACGCATGGACAGAAAAATACGATACCTTCCCCGGCTGGAACTGTCGGATCACCGCTTGTGGGCTGTTCGGTGATTTTATCACTGTCACAGGCAAGGCAGACCTTGACTCAGCCGAGGACACCCTGTTTATGGACTATGAAACACTGGATTCTGACCCGGAATCCCTTTGCGGCGATGAACGGCAAAAGTTTGATGCGCTGTTCGCCCCGGTCAAAACTACCAATACGACCGATATTCCTACCCATTTGAAAACGATTCAGCAGGAATGGAAGAAACGCGGCCTCTCCTTTGTAGAAGATGATAAGATCCGTCTTGTCTCCGTGGTCCTGCACGATCAGTTCTCTGAAACGGACAATTCTCTTATGATCGGTCATGTCGGCGTTATGCTTCCCACATCGGATGCAGTATATTTCGTCGAAAAGGTCGCTTTTCAGGAGCCGTATCGCTTGTTGAAGTTCAAAAATCGGACCGAGTTGAGCGATTATCTGATGCTGAAATACGACAACTCCTGGGGACAGGATACTGCCCACACCTTTATTCTGGAAAATTCAGACCTGATGGACGGCTGGCGTATTCTTGAAGAACAGGAAAATGCAAGCTAAAAGCATCGCATTCGTTGGGAGCTGTCCGATCTGACAGACCGTTCGCCCTCTGATACCAAAAAGACGCTGCAGCCCCTCACCCAGAGGCGGCAGCGTTCTTTTTATCTCGGAATGTTTTGTTCGCAGGGGAACTCCGGGCTTATGACAGGGTCACGATGAACGTACCGGTTTATACCGAACGGTAGATTGCAGACGGGATTACGGCTGGCTCATCCGATAAGCTGAAGTCAAAACCACCGGCTGAGCCGGTGGCTTGAGTAAGCCCTAGAAGGGCATAATA
>OBLG01002292.1_pt1 | contig 12198 bp, 14 predicted proteins | sample 1517451 | NCBI WGS metagenome assembly OBLG01 (sample SAMN04571694, study PRJEB22368) | human gut metagenome | biome: human gut; material: stool | host: Homo sapiens | place: Luxembourg | collected 2012-06-29
CGCCCAGACCGATGCAGGCGAAGGAGCAGGTCTTGGGGCCGCCGTACAGAGCTGCCGCAGCAGCACAGGTCTGGATGCCCTTGTAGTCGTAGGCGGGCTTGCAGTGCTCGGAGCTGCCCTGACACTGCACCACAGCCTTCTTCTCTACGGCGCTTGCCTCGCCGCCCATGATCTTGGCAATGGCAGCGGCAGCCTTGGGGCCGCCGGGTGCGCACTTGTCGCAGGGCACGCCGTCCAGAACGACAGCCTTTGCGTAGTCGGAACAGCCGGCGTAGCCGCAGCCGCCGCAGTTTGCGCCGGCCAGACAGGCAGAAACTTCCTCAATGCGGGGGTCTTCCTCCACCGCCATGAACTTTGCGGCAGCCACCAGAACGATAGCACCCACAGCGCCCACGATGGTGCACAGGATAACAGCAGATACAATATTCATAGTCCTGTTCCTCCCTTACAGCGTAACATTGAACAGGTTTTCGACGATGCCGCCGAAGCCCATGAAGGACAGGCTGGTGATTGCAGCTGCGATCAGGGTGATGGGCAGGCCCTTGAAGGGTGCCGGGGGATCGCAGGCTTCCACGCGCTTGCGCACGCCGCTGAACATGACCATGGCCAGCATGAAGCCGACGCCTGCACCGATGGAGCAGACCAGAGCCTCAATGTAGGCAGCGCCAAAGCCCAGAGCAGCCACGTCTGCGCCGTAGTCGTCCACGACCAGAATGGTCACGGCCAGCACGCAGCAGTTGGTGGTGATCAGGGGCAGGTAAACGCCCAGCGAGTTATACAGGGCAACGACATACTTCTTGAGGAAGATCTCGATGAACTGCACCAGCACGGCGATGACCAGAATGAACACGATGGTCTGCAGGTAGCCCAGCTTAGCCGGATCCAGAACGAAGATCTGGATGGGGAAGGTCACGGCCGTGGCCATGAACATGACGAAGATAACAGCGCCGGACATACCCACAGAGGAGTCCAGCTTTTTGGAAACGCCCAGGAACGGGCAGATACCATAGAACTTCACCAGCACGTAGTTGTTGACAAGGATCATGCTGAAGAAGATAGCAGCGAGTTTGACGAGCATCTTATTCCGCCTCCTTCTTCAGGTTGTCAATGTCACAGCAGCTCTTGCGCTCGATGCGGGCGTCCAGCTTGCCTTCCAGCCACACACAGCCGGCCATCAACAGGCCAAAGCAGAAGAATGCACCGGGAGCCTGCGTCATGATGGAGACCTTGGCAACGCCTTCCGGGATGATCTGGAAGCCCAGCCAGGTGCCGCTGCCCAGGATCTCACGGATGGAGGCCATCAGGGTAGCGGTGAGGGTGTAGCCGAGGCCCATGCCCACGCCGTCCAGTGCGGAATCCACCACATTGTTCTTGCAGGCGAACATCTCGGCACGGCCCAGAATGATACAGTTGACAACGATCAGGGGCAGGAACACGCCCAGAGCGTTGTACAGGCTTTCCATGTAGGCCTGCATGAACATCTGCACGATGGTCACAAAGCCTGCAATGATGACGATGTAGCAGGGCAGATGCACCTTGCCGGGGATGACTTTCCGCAGCAGGGAGATCATGATATTGGAGCACACCAGCACGAAGGTGAAGGCGGCGCCCATGCCCAGTGCGCTGGAAACTGCCGTGGTAACGGCCAGAATGGAGCAGGTGCCCAGAACCAGACGCAGAACAGGGTTTTCTTTGATGATGCCGTTGGTAAGGATGCTTACCTTGGACTTATTTTCTTGTGCCATTTCTTACCAACCTCCTTTTATGCCAGCTCGTTGAAGCAGTTGATACAATCATTGATGGCAGCAAACAGAGCGGTGGACGAAATGGTTGCGCCACTGTACGCATCGAAATCCTGATTCATCACAATGTTCTTGGTGCCGTCCATGCCGTTGAACTGTGCCAGGAAGTCATCGGTGGACACATTGGAGCCGATGCCCTTGGTCTGGGTAGAAGCATCCACCCAGATGCCGGTCTCGGCGCCGTTGGCGTCAAAGCCCATGATGACGGTCAGGATGCCGCCGTCAAAGCCCTTTTCTTCGGCCTTGATGGCAATGCCGCCGTCCGGAGCCTTTACCACGCCGGTAACATTGGCGGTGGTGTAATCGGTCACTTCCTCCAGCGTAGCTGCGTCCGAAACAGAGGGCATCACGCTGACATAAGCAGCCAGCGTGGTGCGGCGGGTGTTCTCCTTGATGACGGGAGCGGTCATGCCGTTCACCAGAGCCAGCAGCAGGCTGACGATCAGAGAGATGACGGTCAGCACAACGATCGGCTTACCGGTGGTTTCCCAGCTGGAATTTGCAGTCTTACTCATTTGCCAGCACCCTCCTTCGCTTTCTTTGCAGGCTTCACATAGCCATACGGGGTCTGACGAGTCAGATCATTGATGTACGGGACCCACAGGTTCATGAACAGCAGTGCGAAGGACACGCCCTCGGTGTAGCTGCCCCAGTAACGGATGGCAAAGGTCACAATGCCCAATGCCACACCGTACACCAGTTTGCCCTTCAGGGTGAAGGGGCTGGTGACGTAGTCGGTGGCCATGAACACGGCACCGAACAGCAGGCCGCCGCTCAGCACGGCTGCCAGCGCAGCGTGCAGATCGCGGGTAGCGATCAGGTAGAACACGAACATGCTGCCCACATAAGAAGCAGGGATGGCGATGCTGATGGTCTTGGTGGCCACCAGGTAGATAAGGCCCAGCACGATGGCCAGAGCGCAGGTCTCACCCAGCACACCGCCATGGATGCCCATGAACAGATCCAGCAGGCTCAGCTTGGACTTGTCGGCCACAGCCAGCGGGGTAGCGCTGGACAGCTGGTCCACCGCTGCATCCGGGAACACCCAGTTGTTCATGGAGCTTGCAAAGCTGACGAACAGCACGATGCGGCCCACCAGAGCGGGGTTGGCAAAGTTCATGCCGATGCCGCCGAACAGCTGCTTGACGATGACGATGGCCACCAGATCGCCGATGATCAGCTGGCCGATGGGCATGCCCACGGGCACGTTCATGGCCAGGATGATGCCGGTGACCACAGCGGACAGATCGCTGATGGGGTTGGGCTTCTTGAGCAGCTTGCAGTACAGCCACTCAAAGGCCACGCTGGCAATGACGGACACTACCGTGACCAGCAGCGCACGCACGCCAAAAATGATGGCAGAGGCCACCACGCAGGGGCACAGGGCCACGATCACGTTGGCCATCAGGCTCTGCGTGGTCTCTTCGCTGCGCACATGCGGGGAAGCCGAAACAATAAGCTTCGTATCCATTACTTATTGCCTCCTTTTTTGATTTCACCGAGGTAGAATGCCTTTGCCAGGCTCATCATCTGGGTCACCGGGCGCTTTGCCGGGCAGACGAAGGAGCAGCTGCCGCAGTTGAAGCAGTAGTCAGCGTGCAGCTTGCCCAGCTCCTGCACATCGCGAGCGGCGTAGGCCTGATTGACCTCCACGGGCTCCAGACCCATGGGGCAGTACTCCACGCAGCGGCCGCAGCGGATGCAGGGGTTGACCGGTGCGGGCTGTGCAGCGGCCTTGCTCAGCAGGATCAGACCGGAAGTGGTCTTGGTGGTGGGGTAGGAAAGGTTCTCCACAGCGGGGCCCATCATGGCACCGCCGGCAACCACCTTGCCCAGCTCGCCCTTGACACCCACATAGTCCAGAATGTCCTGATAAGCGGTGCCCACGGGCACAGCAACGTTCTGGGGCTTTGCGCAGGCATCGCCGTCTACGGTGATGGTACGCTGGACCACCGGCATACCGGTAGCCAGATACTTGCCCAGCGTGGAAACACTGGTCACGTTCATCACGATGGCGCCTGCATCGGCGGGCAGACCGCCGTGGGGCACTTCGCGGCCCAGGCACTTCTCGATCAGGATCAGCTCTGCGCCGGTGCCGTAGACACTGGGCAGGGGCTTGACCTCGATAGCGCTGTCGTCCTTGGTCTTTTTGCACAGCAGGTCGATGCACTCGGGCTTGTTGTTCTCAATACCAATGATGCACTTGGGAATGCCGGTGTACTTCAGCACAGCCTTGATGCCGCGGATGATATCATCGCTGCACTCCAGCATCTCCTGCGTGTCGCTGGTCAGCCACACCTCGCACTCGGAGGCGTTGATCAGTAAAGTATCCACCGACTGCTTGGGCTGCAGCTTCACATCGGTGGGGAAGCCTGCGCCGCCCAGACCGACCAGACCGCACTCACGCACGGCAGCAAGGAAGCTTGCCTTATCGGTGACTTCCGGTGCCTTGACAGCCGGGTCTACGGTCTGCTTGCCATCGGTCTTGATGACAACAGAATCGCACATACGGCCATTGGACAGACGGAAGGGCTCCACTGCAGCTACCGTACCGGAAACGCTGGAGTGGATATTTGCGGAGACAAAGCCGCCCGCCTCACCGATCTTGGTGCCGACGAACACTTCATCGCCTTTTTTCACCAGTGCCTTGGCGGGTGCGCCAATGTGCTGGCTCATAAGGATGCGTACCTGCGCGGGCAGAGGCATCGGGATAGGTTTGCTTGCAGCAGTTGCCTTGTCATGCGGCGTATGCGCGCCAAGCGCCGCACGTTTCAGCTTGTTCAACATGGATTTCAAATCCCCCATTCTGCTTGAATTGCCATCCCCTCGCCCATGCAGGCGCACTGGTACAGGGACAGCAGCTGCTTAACACACTTATTGTATCATTTTGGCGCGGGAAGTCAACGACATCACGGCTCAAATGATGAATTTTCCTGAACTTTCTTATTCGTTTTCGCTGATTAGTTTTAACTAACCACCGTATTTTTCTTTTTGTTCTCCCCTACGGAAATCAATTTTCCTTTAAAGGCTTCCCCCGGAAGGGACAGATTCTCCCCGCGCCGGGGAGAAATGTCACCGCAGGTGACTGATGAGGGCGCAGGGCAGCAGCATTTTGCCTTAAATCTCCCCTTCTGCCGTTTGCCTTTGCTGCGGGAATATGCTATACTATACCTAACATGACAGGCGGAACGTCCCCCGCTCCGCTCCCGAACTTCACAAGGAGGCACCAAACCATGAAAGTTCTCAAAGCTCTGCTCGCCGTCCTCACCACACTGGCTGTCGCCCTGACCGCCATTCTGCTGTTCTGGCAGGATAAAAGCGCCCCGCGTTATATCAAGATCTACGAAAACGAGCAGTAACCCCGCATCCTGCACAAAAGCATCCCCCAGCCTGAGCGGCACGCCGCTGCCCGGGCTGGGGGATTTGTGGTTTTATGGCATTTTCCGTTTTCCGGCCATGCAAAAAGGGAAGTCCCGCAACAGGGACCTCCCTTTGGTTTTTGCTCAGTACACGACAACGATCGTATATGTCCAGCCGCACGCCGAGAACGTAGCGGCACCCACATACTGACTGTCGATCCTGCTAACCGTCGATTTATAGTTATCAAAACTTTCCTTGGTGACCGAGTCCGGATCCCGAAAGATCATCTGGCCCTTATAGGTACAGCCTTCTGCCAGTGTCTGCTGCATCTGCATCGTGCTATTCCACAACTCATCTTTCGTAGCACTGCCCTCGTAGTAATTCTTGAGCACCGCAGCCGCATTCTGTGCATTTGTATCCGCTTCGCTGCTACGGGTCAGTGCACTCTGGTTGTAGGTTTCTGTACGGAGCTGGTTCAGCACCTCCAGCACATGCACCTCCAGCACATGCGCCTCCGGGTCGGTGCCGCCGCAGGCGGTCAGCATTGCCAGCACCAGCACCGCAGCCAGCGTAAGCGCAACCAGTTTTTTAATGCATTTCATAGGTTTTGCCCTCCTGTAAATAATAAATACCCCGGCAGACCACACAGTCTGCCATAAAAACAGTGTAACCCCACGGGCGGCAGCTGTCAATGCACGAACCACACAAAAACGCCGCCGACTTTTCGTCAGCGGCGTTTGCGTGGTTTCAAATTATATGTCAGTAAGTCACAATAACTGTAATAAACTTACCATTGCTGATCTGTTTCATAACAGCGCCGATATACGCTGCATCGGCGTATGTCACGATCCGGCAAATACTATTCATCTTGTCCGAATCATACAATTTCTGCCAGTATTCCTTGGTCAAAGTCTTCTCGCCCGAGGAGGTAGATACCAATGTGTAAAAGCCAACGCGCCCTTTGCCACCCACCTGAAGGGAAGTCAGCGTTTTCATTTCCGTTGTGTAGCCCTCATCCGAAACCAGCTTCAGATCTCTCTTTTCCTGTAGCGCTACAATTTTACTAGCCACATCCGTTGCGTCCGTGTTGACCTCCAGTGCCGACAAGCCGTTTTCCGTCCGAACCGCATTGATGTTGTCCACGACCTGCTTTGTTGCTTCCGTTGTGTCCTGCACGCTCGGTGTACCGCCGCAAGCGGTGAGCATGGTCAGTGCCAGCACAGCAGCCAGCGTAAGCGCAACCAGTTTTTTGATGCATTTCATAGGTTTTGCCCTCCTGTAAATGATAAATACCCCGGCAGACCATGCGGTCTGCCATAAAAACAGTGTAGCACCACGGGCGGCAGCTGTCAATGCGCGAACCACACAAAAACGCCGCCGACTTTTCGTCAGCGGCGTTTGCGCGGTTTCAAATTACAGATCAGTAAGTCACAACGACCGTAATATACTTACCATTGCTGATCTGTTTCATGACAACGCCGACATATTTTGCATCAGCGCTGCGCACGATCCGACAATCACTATAATTCATCTTGTTCGAGTCATACGTTTTTTGCCAAGCTTCCTTCGTCAAAGACTTCTCGCCCGAGGAATTAGTTGTCGTTGCCAAATATCCGATGTAGCTTCTGCCAGCCACCTTAATGGCGTACAGCTCACGCATTTCCTTTTGGTAGTTTTCTTCCGAAATCAGGTTCAGCTTCTTCTTTTCCTGTACCGCTAAATATTTTTGGGCCACATCCGTTACAGCCGTGTTGATCTCCAGTGCCGACAGACCATTTTCCGTCCGAACCGCATTGATGTTGTCCACGATCTGCTTTGTTTCTTCTGTTGCCTCCGGCACGCTCGGTGTACTGCCGCAAGCGGTGAGCATGGTCAGTGCCAGCACAGCAGCCAGCGTAAGCGCAACCAGTTTTTTGATACATTTCATAGGTTTTGCCCTCCTGTAAATAATAAATACCCCGGCAGACCACGCAGTCTGCCATAAAAGCAGTGTAAACCCGCAGGCGGCGGCTGTCAATGCACGAACCACACAAAAACGCCGCCGACTTTTCGTCAGCGGCGTTTGCGCGCACTCAGTAGGTCATCACGACCACCATAATGGGGTATTCATCCTTCGTTTTGGGGTCGGTGTTATGCACAACGCCCACGCCCACAAGGGTAGCTTCCGTGTTCGTGACCAGTGCCGGTTTCCATTTGCCGGTGTCCTTTACCCAGCCGCTGATCACGCTCTCTGTGGGATACGCGCCGTAGCCGCCTACGCCCACCAGCTTTTTACCCTTTACCGGCAGCTTGCTGATGTCGTTCCAGTCCTTCGTATACCGCTCGCCATTCGGGTCGGTGCCGTACTTGCCAAGCAGCCAGTCCAGCTGCAATTTTGCCATTTTTTCAGCCTTGTCGCAGGCCTCGGCATCCATGGTCAGCGGGGTGTTATTGCCGTTGTTCTTGCGCACCGCATTCAGTGTGTCCACCACTGCGGCCTTCTTCTGCGCCTCGGTCTTTTTGTCTGCGGGGTCTTTGCCGGGTTCTCCCGTTCCGGGGTCGGTGGGGTCTTTACCGGTCTCACTGCTGCCCGGCGTATCCGGCGCGTCCGGCGCGGAAGGGCCGGAGGGCCCGCAGGCTGCTAAAAGCAGCAGCGCCATTGCAGCTGCAAGGACCGCTGCCGTCCATCGTTTCCAAAGCTTCATCTGTAGTCCCTCGCTTTCTTCTTATAAGAGCGCGTTGCTCCCCAGTTTCATCTTATCCCCTGCCGTGGTGCGCTGTCAATGGGCAGATGCGCCAAACTTTGCCGGAAAGTTTCGGCATAGCGTGCAAAAGCAGGAACACAATTCCGGAAAATCTGCGGATTTTCCGGAATTGCTTTTTCACAGGCGCGTCTGCACGCGGGCTTTTCTGCACGCAAAAAGGCTGCCGCACAGCCTGTGTGCGGCAGCCTTTCAGTCTTAGTAATCGTTTTCGCAGCCAAGTAGGAATTTCATGTAGGCAAAGGTGCGCTCCCGTCCAAGGTCCCGCACCATGCACAGCAGTTTTTCCAGCAGCGCCCGGGTCTCCGGGTGCATCAGGTAGTGATCCTTGCTGCGCTGGTAGTACTCCCACGCGGAGGCATCGGTGTACTTGTCGCCCAGATAGATCTGGCTTGCCGCCACCCGGTCGCACACCATCTCGCAGACGTACCGCAGGGGGATCTTCATGCCGGTCAGGCCGGTCTTGGTGGTGCTGTAATCGATCCAGTATTCCAGATGATGCTTGTTGCGCCCCTTGTGGTGCAGCCACGCCGAGGTGTAGCCCTTTGCCGCGCGCTCCGCCTCGTTGGGGCTGTGGTCGCCCTGATAGTAGATGCACCCGGGGATGAACTCGGTGGGGCTGTACTTGCTCAGGTCGTGGGCAAGGCCCTGCTCATACAGTCCGCATTCAAAGCAGTATTTCATCACCAGCAGCTTGTGCCGGGTGATGGTCTCGAAATGACCTTTGATGTTCATGCTGTTATTCCCTCCACTGCACCGTGATGCGGCCCTCTTTCAGCCCGCGCAGATCATCGCTTTCGGAAAAATCCTCCCGGTCCATGGTCAGGTTGGGGTTGTAGTAGGGGTCGTGCAGGATGTTCGCCTTGCCGTGCACCTCGTACAGGCGCTGCTGCTCGGCGGCAAAGCGCCGTGCCTTTACCGGGTCTTTTTCGTCCCCGCCGCGGCTCTTGCTCTCGTAATGGGTCAGCTGGGCGTAGGGCGTCCACGCAATGCGATAGCCCGCATCCCGCACCCGCAGACAGAAGTCCACATCGTTGAAGGCCACCGCAAAGGCTTCGTCCAGCCCCTTTACCTCATCCCACACGCTGGTCTTTACCAGCAGGCAGGCACCGGTGACGGCGGAAAAATCCTGCACCGTGGCGGTGCGGAACATATACCCGCTGCCGCCGGCCTTTTTGTACTTGTGGCTGTGCCCCGCGTAGCCCCCCAGCCCGGTGATGACGCCCGCGTGCTGGATGGTCTCGTCCGGGTAAAAGAGCATTGCACCGCACACTGCCGCCCCGCCGGGGTGGGCGCATTGGCGCAGAAGCTCTGTGAGCCATTCGCCGCTGCGCACCTCCACATCGTTGTTCAGCAACAGCAGATACTCGCCGGTGGCGTACTTGCGGCCAAAGTTGTTGATGCCGGAAAAGTTGAAGCCCTTTTTCGGGTAGGTAACCACCCGCAGACCGTCGTAGCGCTGCTGCGCCTTTTGATAGTAGGCAAAGGTGGCGGGGTCGGTGGAGTTGTTCTCCACCACGATGACCTCAAAGTGCTCCCACCCGGTCTTTGTCCAGATGCTGTGCAGGCACTTTTCCAGATCCTCGGTGTGGTCCTTGTTGGGGATGAGGATGCTTACCTTCGGTTCGCCCACGATGTCCCACTTCACCCGGTAGGTGCTGGGGAACAGGCCGTCCTCCACCATGCCGGTGCGCCCGGTGCGGGTCAGGTGGTCTGCCAGCGCCTTTTTGGCTGCTGCCGCCACATAGGGCTTGGCGTCTGCACCGCCGGAGGTAGACCCCGCGTGCACTCGCCAGTAGTAGAGCACCTGCGGCACATGGGCGGCACCGCCGGTCTTTTCCAACAGACGCAGGAACAGATCATGATCCTGACTGCCGTCGCATTCCGGGCGTTCGCCGCCCAGCTGCTCCCACAGCGCTTTTTGGAACGCCGCCAGATGGCAGATGTAGTTGCAGCACAGCAGGTAGTCCGGGGCGTAGTCCGGCTTGAAGTGCGCCACCATGGGGCGGCGGATGCTCTTGGTGAACAGGGCCTCGTCGCTGTACAGAAAGCCGTCCGGCTCGCCGCGCTGCCGCAGCTGTAAGATGGCCTTGCCCATGGTGTACAGGGCATGGGGTGCCAGAATGTCGTCGTGGTCAGCCAGCGCCAGATACTCCCCTGTCGCCAGCTGCGCGGCGGCGTTGGTGTTGGCGGCAATGCCCTGATTTTCGATCTTTTTGTATACGATCTGTTGATTCTTTTGCTGATATTCCTTTACGATCCGCTCCACATCCCCGTGGGCGGCGTCCGAAGCATCGGCAAGGCAGAGCTGCCCGTTGGGCGCGGTCTGCCCCACAAAGGCATCCAGAAACTCCCGCAGGTATTTTTCCGGGGTATTATACAGCGGGGTCAGCACCGAGATGGTGGGCAGGCCGCAGTCTGCCGCCGTTTTGCCTGCCATCTCTGCGCGCTGCGCCTCCAGCACCTTTTTGGTAGGCAGGTAGCGCGCACGCTTGCCGAAACAGCGGCGCTTCACAAAGCCTGCGCCGCGTTTGATCATGGTGGGCAGACCCTCGTCCTTTGTCAGCTGCACGGCATAGCCGACAAGCTCCTTGGCGCGTTTCAACCGTACATTCATATCAGACCTCGCCGCGCTGGGTCGCCTTGTAGGCGGCGCAGACTGTTGCGGTATCCCCGTTCATTTTCAGGTGGCCGTGGCTCAGCCATGCCACCTTGGTGCACATCCGCTCGATCTGCTCGATGGAGTGGGACACCAGAATGACCGTGGTGCCGCCCGCCATCAGCTCCTGCATCCGCTTTTCGCACTTCTGCTGGAACAGGAAATCGCCCACCGACAGCACCTCGTCCGCAATGAGGATATCGGGCTTGGTGATAGTGGCAATGGCAAAGCCGATGCGCGCCACCATGCCGGAGGAGTAGTTTTTCAGCGGCACATCCAGAAAGTTTTCCAGCTCGCTGAATTCCACGATCTCGTCAAATTTTTCGTCCAGATACTTGGGCGAGAAGCCCAGCACCGTGCCGTTGAGATAGATGTTCTCACGGGCGGTCAGATCCATATCAAAGCCCGCACCCAGCTCAATGAGCGGGGCGATGGTGCCGTTTACGGTCACCTTGCCCTTGCTGGGCTTGTACACCCCGGCAATGGTCTTGAGCAGGGTAGATTTGCCCGAGCCGTTCAAGCCCACAAGGCCGTAAAAATCGCCGGGCATAATGTCCAGACTGACGTCCTTTAAAGCGTAGAACTCGTCGTATTGCAGCCGCCCCTGCACCATGGCCAGAAAGTACTCCTTCAGGCTCTCATGCTTTTCCTTGGAAAGGTTGAAGCACATGGAAACATTGTCCACTTTGATGATCGGTTCCATTGTTCTCCCTCCTTAAATGTGCAGCACAAAGCGGTCCTGCGTTTTGCGGAACACCTGCAGCCCCACTACCATGGACACTACCGCGCAGATGCCGCAGACAAGGAACATATTCCAATCCAGCGGGATGCCCCACATCACCGTGCGGCGGAAGCCCGTGATATACCAGTACATGGGGTTCAGCTTGATGATCTGCTGCATGTTGAAGCCGCCGATGGAAAAGGTCATCTGGGTGGGGTCGTAGAAGATGGCGGAGAAATACAGCAGCGCGGTGACGAACACGCTCCAGATATGCATGATATCCCGGAAGAACACCGTAGCCGCCGCCAAGAACATACTGACCCCGAGGCTGAAGAAGAACAAGGTCACCAGCGGGTACAGCGCCTCGAAAATGGTCAGGTGGAAAGGCGCACCGGTAAAGATCATGACCAGCAGCAGTGCCACAAAGCTGAAGATGCAGTTCACCATGGCAAAGCAGCACTTTTCCAGCGGGAAGATATACTTGGGGATATACACCTTTTTCAGCAGCGGGGCGGCGCTAAGCACGCTGCTCATGCTGGTGGAGGTAGCCTCGTTGAAGAAGTTGAACAGCAGCTGACCGCACATCAGAAAGACGGCAAAGTTGTCGATGCCGCTGCCCCGCATATCCATCAGACTGCTGAACACCGCCCAGTACACTAGGCACATCAGCAGCGGGTTCAGCACGCTCCACACCACGCCCAGCACGCTGCGGCGGTACTTCAGCTTGAAATCACGGCTTACAAGGTTCCACAGCAGATAGCGGTAGCGCCAGAAGCCGTTCCACATTGCTTTGAGTTTTGCCACGGGCGATCACCACTTTTCAAAATACTCGAACTTCTGGGCGGCAAAGGGCTCGTGCAGCTTGTCCTTTGCGCTGGTCTTGTGCTCGCAGCCGCAGTCCGGCCACTGCACGTT
>OBLG01002298.1_pt1 | contig 12174 bp, 10 predicted proteins | sample 1517451 | NCBI WGS metagenome assembly OBLG01 (sample SAMN04571694, study PRJEB22368) | human gut metagenome | biome: human gut; material: stool | host: Homo sapiens | place: Luxembourg | collected 2012-06-29
CGTTCCTTCTCCTTCGGCAAGCCCATCGTCACCGCTACCCAGATGCTGGACAGCATGATGGTGAACCCCCGCCCCACCCGCGCCGAGATCTCGGACGTGGCAAACGCCATCTACGACGGTACCTCTGCCATTATGCTGTCCGGTGAGACCGCTGCCGGTGCCTACCCCGTGGAGGCGCTCAAGACCATGTCTGCCATCGCCGAGCGCACCGAGCAGGAGGGTTTCCATCTGCGCGGCCGCACGATGGATTCCAACCCCGGCAAGATCAGCGTCTCTGACGCTACCGCCCATGCCGCCTGCCTGACCGCACGGGATGTGAACGCCGCCGCCATCGTTACCGTGTCTGAGTCCGGCACTACCGCCCGCCTGCTGAGCAAGTACCGCCCGCAGCAGCCCATTATTGCCTGCGTCATGCGCGAGCAGGTGCAGCGTCAGCTGTCCCTGAGCTGGGGCATCACTCCGCTGATGATGTCTCTGGCACACAGCACCGATGAGCTGATCGAGATGTCCACCGCTCTGGCCAAGGAGAACGGCTACCTGCACAACGGCGAGCTGGCTGTTGTGACCGCAGGCGTGCCCGTTGGCGTTTCCGGCACCACCAACATGATCAAGATCCACATGGTGGGCAACTGTCTGGCTACCGGCGTGGGTGTCGGCCCCGAGAACAACGATGTTGCCAGCGGCAAGGCCTGCGTCTGCCGCACCATGGACGAGGTGCGCGCTAAGTTCAAGCCCGGCATGGTGCTGGTGGTGCCCTCCACCAGCAACGAGATGCTGAGCTTTGTACGCGATGCTGCCGCTCTGGTGGTAGAGGAGCCCGGCCTGAACAGCCACGCCGCTATTGCCGGCAAGGCACTGCTGAAGCCCACCGTTGTGGGTGCCGCCGGTGCTACCAGCCACATCCGCGATGGTCTGATGGTGGCTGTGGACTGCGCACACGGCAGTGTGCAGCGCCTGCAGGGCTAAGACATAAAAGGAGAACCGTAGTATGGAACGTATCGCAAGCTTTTGCGTGGATCACACCCGGCTGGAGCGCGGAATGTATCTGAGCCGTCAGGACGGCGATGTGCTCACCTGGGACATCCGCATGAAAAAGCCCAATCAGGGCGATTACCTGACCACCGCCGCTGCCCACACGCTGGAGCACCTATTTGCCACCTACGCGCGCAACAGTGCCGTGAAGGACGGGGTGATTTATGTTGGCCCCATGGGCTGCCGCACCGGTTTTTACCTGCTGACCCGGGGTCTGACCCCGGCGCAGGCATTGCAGCTGGCGGTGGACGCCTACCGCTTTATGGCCGATTTTGAGGGCGCTGTGCCCGGTGCCAGCGAGGTGGAGTGCGGCAACTACCGCGATATGGATCTGCCCGCTGCCAAGGCCGAGGCCGCTGCTATGCTGCCCGTGCTGGAAGCGCTGACCGCAGAGGATCTGCACTACTGATCTGTCAATATAAAAAGAGCGCCGCACAAAAAATACCGTGCAGCGCTCTTTTTGTTACAAAATGATGCAAAAGTATTATTTATAATTTTAGGGCAGGGGAACGTCTGCGGACGTTTCCCTGCCCTATTTTCACAAAAAGAAATTTCAAATCAGCCCCAAAGCTGCAAATTCCTTCGCAATGCCGTCCTCATACACCGAGGGAGCAATGTGGTCGCAGCGCTGCTTCAGGCTTGCAGAGCCATTGGCCATACAGACGCTGATGCCGACCACATCGGTCATTTGCAGGTCGTTGTCGCTGTCGCCAAAGCCGATGCTGTCCTGCAGGGGCACGCCGAGATAGTCGCAGACTGCCTTGATGCCGCGTCCCTTATCAAACCTACGGTTGATGAGTTCGCCGTTCACATAGCCGCCGTCCAGACCGTCCAGCTTGCTCTCGCAGAACACGAATTTGTCCTCGTACAGGCGCTTTGCTTCGTCCAAGTCCTCGCTGTGCTCCGCGATATACACGATCTTATACAGCGGTTCACCCCTGTAATCAGCCAGTGGACTCATGGTCATGCCGTCCTCCATGGCCTTGCGCCAACGGGCGGCTTCGCTGTTCAGATTGCCTGCATCCCGGTGGGTGAAGCTCCAGCGCTCGATCATCTTCAGGCTGCCGTAGGTGGCATCCCGCGCTTCCAGCGTGCACTCCACACCGTGGCGCTCCATGGCGCTGCGCACACCCTCTGCCAGCTGCGGCTCCATAGGCAGGTCTACCAGCACCTTGTCCCCGCAGAACACATAACCGCCGGCACTGCATACTGCGCCATCAAAGCCGTAGTGCAGCAGCGGCTGGGTCATGCGCAGGTTGCGCCCGGTGCACAGAAACAGTTTATGGCCGTTGGCGTGCGCCTTGCGCAGCGCTTCCACCGTGCTTTGGGGGATCAGCATCTCGCCCGGGGGCAGCAGAGTGCCATCGATATCTAAAAAGATCAGTTTTTGTTTCATTTGTTCCTCTTTTTTACAGCGAGCCGCGCTCTACCAGCGTATAGCCCAGCGTGGTTTGGCGCACCGGCGCAGCATCCGGCCCGGTATGCTCCAGGCTTTGCAGCAGCATCCGGGCGGCCTCCTGCCCTACCTGCTTTTGGTAGAAGCGGATGGTGGTCAAGCCGGGCTGCACTACCTTGCTCGCCCAGTTATCTCCGATGCCTGCAAGGCCTACGTCCTGCCCGACCTTGCGTCCGGCAGCGCGCAGCACCTGCAAAGCGCCAAAGGCCACGGTGTCGGTCACGCAGATCACGCCGTCCAGCTGCGGGCAGCGCGCCAACAGCTCCTCCATGCAGCGTTGTCCTTCTTCCATGGAAAAGGCGGCGCAGTAAGCGCGGGGCAGACCATCTGCGTTCAGTCCGGCCTCCCGCAGTGCATCCTGCACACCCTGACGGCGGGCCGCGCCGGTGGCAGCGTCCTGCTCGCTGCCGCCGATGTACACGATATTTTTGCGGCCATGCTCCAGCATCTTCCGGGTCAGGTCGCGGGCGGCAGAGCGGTCGTCGTTATAAACGCAGGGCAGGTCTGCAAAGCGCTGCCCTGTTACTACCACGGGCACACGGCAGTCCTTCAGCGCCTTGCACAGCTGCGGGCTGGAATCATAGCCCAGCAAAATGATCCCGGCCACGTGGTTGCGCTGCAATGCTGTAAGATATTCCAGCTCCATCTGCTCGTCCAGCTCGGTGTCAGCCAGCAGCATCAGGTAGCGGCTTGCGCCCAGCTCGGTTGCAATGCCGCTGGTGATCTGCCCCACCGACTGGGAGCTGATGCTGGGCACAATGACCCCCACCTGACGCACCTTGCCGGTGCGCAGGGTCTGAGCGGCAGCGTCCGGGCTGTAACCGGTCTGCTCCACTACGGCTTGTATCACGGCACGCTTCTGCTCGCTGAGAGGGCCGCCGTTCAAATAGCGGCTGACCGCAGCACTGGAAACGCCTGCCAGCTTTGCAATATCACTGATGGTCATGGGTTTTTCTCCGTTCCCTCTCCGGTGGTAATGTGTAAACGTTTTCATGCTTATTATAAATCCGTTTCATATTTCCCGCAAGAGGTGCAATGACCGTTTTTCCACGGGGCTATCCGCTGCTTTTTTGGTTGTTTTGTACAACGCAGCCGTTTTCGCTTTCCAATTTACCTCCAGATTTGCAAAAAACGTTGCGTTTACAGCAAACCCATGCTGATGGCGCGTGCAATAAGCCCCAGCACCAGCGCCGCCAGAATAATGCCCAGTGCCACCTTGCTCTCGCCGCCGGTCTGCTGCTTTTTACCACAGGACGCCGTGCTGCGGCTGCGGGCTGCAGTGTTTTTGGTGCTGCGGGTCTGCTGTGCACTGCGGGGCTTGCTGCGGGCAGCAGCTTTCCCCTGCTGTGTGTTTTGCGGGTTGCTCTGGCGCGCTTTAAGGGGTTTGCCCTCGCTGCACCGGTTCAGGTAGTCCTCGGCTTCACGGTAATACTGCGCCAGCTCGTTTTCCTTAAAGGCGGTACCGGCGTACCCCTCTTCCAAAGCCTCGATGGCTTCATTGAACAGCAGGGCTGCCTGTGCGCCGTCCGCTGCAACCGCCGCGTGGGCAGCCTCGTTGCGGGCGGTGCGGATGGCATTGCAGGCATGGCGGGCGGCAGAGGGGTGTGCCGTGTTGCCCAGCAAATCCAGCGGGCGGGCGGCATCGGTCTCCGGGTCCAGCAGCACCCGCATACACAGGGTAGTGTCCAGCTGCTGCCAGCTGGTCTTGCCGGTAAGATCCGGCATACGGTCATAATAATCCGGGCTTTCCTGCTTGCGGGCGGCAATATGCTCCAGCAGCGCGTCCAGACTGTGCGCCCCGGGCTTGTGCTCCCAGTGCCAGCGCAGCAGGCGGCGGCTGATCTCATCGCAGGCGGTCTTGATTTCAAAAGCCACCTGTAAAACTTGTTCCGGCATGGCATTTCCTTTCTGTGCAATGCACACAAAAGGCGGAGAAGGCACGCTGCCCCCTCCGCCGGGATGAATCTTATTTTACAGCACGAACTGGTAGTACACAAAGCCGCACAGCGCAATGGCTGCGCACAGGATGGCCGTAATGGGCGGCACCCAGCGGATCAGCGCTTCTGCCACGCTGTCCCGGCTGTCCTCGTACTCCTCGTCATCGTCCTCTACAGGCGCGGGCTGACGCACCGGAGCCGGCGCCGGACGGCGGGCAGCGGCGGGCATCACGCGGGTGCCCTCGTCTGCCGCAGCAACGTCGGAAATCGGTGCGCGGGCAGCGGCGTCCAGCACACGGGTAGGCTCCGAGATGGGCTGGATGGGGGCAGCCTTCGGCTGGTAAGCCGCTGCGCCCATGACCCGGGTGGGCTCCTCTACGGGCGCTGCCGGGGCAGTAGGAGCTGCGCCCACGATACGGGTAGGCTCCTCCACCGCAGCGGACGCTGCGGGCGCCGCCGGGGCGCTGAGGGGCATTTCCATCTCGTCTGCCGGGGCGGCGGGCTGCAACAGGGTATTCAGCGCGTTCTGCAGCAGAATGCGGTCACAGCCACACTCCGAGCAGTAAACTGTGTCCTCCTCAGTGGGGTGGAAGGCACCGCAGGCGCAGTACCAGCCGTTTTCAAACACCTGCGGCTGATACTTGAGCCCGGTTCGGTTCATGCGGGCTTCCAGCGTCTTTTGCAGCTCTGGAGCCAGACGGCGGGGTGCGGGCAGGCGCACACGCTTGATACCGTCCAGATGCACCACACGCTTGCCGTTGTACACATTGCACAGCGAAACATCCACGCTGGTGATGGCCTTTGCCGTGATAAACACGGCATCGTCCTGCCCGAACAGCTCGCCGGGCTTTACCTGAAGATCCCGATACTCGAACTTGTCCTCGCACAGGATCACACCGTCCACGCCTTTGCATTTAAAGTGGATCTCCAGTGCGGTCAGGGTCACGCGGGAAATATTCTTGAAGGTCAGGCAGACAGCATGCTCGCCGCTGACGTCTCCCTTGAGCAGCTCCACGCAGACGAACTGCACCGGGCTGCCGGGGGTATAGTAGTTTGCGCGGGTCTGGGCGACCGGGTTAAAATTTTCCTCCACGATGTTCGCTCCTTTTCTTAAAAAAGCTTAGTCCTGCTGCTCCGGGGCGTCTGGCTGCGGCGCTTCCGGCTGGACAGGCTCGGCCTGCTCGGCGGGTTCGGCACACTCAGCAGTTTCCGCAGGCTCTGCGGGCTGCACCGGGGCAGGCTGCACGGTCTGGTCGGGCTGCGCCTGCTCAGGCTTTGCATCCTCGCAGGGGGGCAGGGTACCGCCGGCCATAATGGTGTTGAACTGCTCCTCGTTGAGCTTTTCGCGCTCCATCAGAGCCTTGGCCAGCGCATGGAGCTGGTCGATGTGCTCCGTCAGGGTGCGGCGGCAGGTCTCGTAGGCCTCGTCGATGATATCACGGGTCTCGCTGTCGATCTCGGCAGCGGTGGTCTCGCTGTAACCCTTGCCCTGACCAAAGTCGCGGCCAAGGAAGGTCTCCTCCTGCGAGGTACCGTAGACCACGGGGCCCAGACGCTCGGAGAAGCCGTAGCGGGTGATCATCTGGCGTGCGATATTGGTAGCCTGCTGCAGGTCGTTGGAGGCACCGGTGGAGATGTCCTCCAAGATCAGCTGCTCGGCCACGCGGCCGCCCAGACTGGACACGATGTCCTCAAACATTTCGCCCTTGGTCACATAGCTGCGGTCCTTCTCGGGCAGATACATGGTGTAGCCGCCGGCCTGACCGCGCGGGATGATCGTGATCTCGTGCACGCGGGGGTGATGCTTGCAGTAGAAGCCTGCCACTGCGTGACCGGCCTCGTGGTAGGCGGTGAGTTTTTTCTCCTCCGGGGTGACCACGCGGCTCTTCTTCTCGGGGCCAGCCATCACCTTCATGGAAGCTTCCTCGATATCCTCCATGGTAATGGCCTTGCGGTTGCGGCGGGCTGCCAGCAGCGCGGCCTCGTTGACAAGGTTCTCAAGGTCTGCACCGGCAAAACCGGCAGTGCGCTGGGCAATGACCTTCAGGGAGACGTCCGGTGCAAGGGGCTTGTTGCGGGTATGCACCTTCAGGATCTCCTCGCGTCCCCTGACATCCGGCAGACCCACATAGACCTGACGGTCAAAGCGGCCGGGACGTAGCAGTGCCTTATCCAGAATATCAGCACGGTTGGTGGCGGCCATGACGATGATGCCATCATTAGCCTCGAAGCCATCCATCTCCACCAGCAGCTGGTTCAAAGTCTGTTCGCGCTCATCGTGACCGCCGCCCAGACCTGCGCCGCGCTGACGACCCACGGCATCGATCTCATCAATAAAGATGATGCAGGGCATGGTCTTTTTGGCCTTATCGAACAGGTCACGCACACGGGAGGCACCCACGCCGACATACATCTCCACAAAGTCAGAGCCGGAGATGGAGTAGAAAGGCACCCCGGCCTCGCCTGCACAGGCACGCGCCAGCAGGGTCTTACCGGTACCCGGAGGGCCCACCAGCAGCACACCATGCGGGATGCGGGCACCCAGCGTATTGAACTTATCCGGGCTCTTGAGGAACTCCACAACTTCCTTGAGCTCCTCTTTTTCCTCGTCCTCACCAGCCACATCGGCAAAGGTGGCAGTCTTTTTGTTCTCGTGCTCGTCCTTTACCCTGGCCTTGCCTACGTTCATGATGCCGCCGCCACCAGCACCGCCGCGCATCATGGAGAACAGCAAAAAGCCGGTGCAGCCCAGCATAGCCAGATAGAACAGGATCTCCATCCAAGGGATGGTCTCCTTGGCAGGTACATAGTCGTACACCATGGGCGCATCGGGGTTGGCTGCATCGTACTGGGCGATGTAGTCCGACACATGGTCCACGAACATCCGGGCGTAGGGCAGCTTATAGCTGACCGTCTCAGTGCCGTCCTCGTTCTTCTTCACCCCGGTGGGGGCAGCAGAAGAGGAGGACAGCAGGCCGGAAAGCAGCCCGCCCGTGGACTGGGCAGTGCTCTGCTCGGCAGCGTTGGGCAGCTCCTGTGTGCCCTCCTTCAGGGTCATGGTGATCACGCCGGTATTCAGATCCAGCGAGAATTTGGTGACCTGATTGCTCTCAAAATAGTGTACCACCGTGGAATATGCCATAGAGGAGCCGCTGGCGCTGCCGCCGGTGCCGCCCAGCACCGACCACACCATCAGCACGGCTGCCAGCACAATGGCGATCACCAGCGGATTGAAACGGGGTTTCTTCGGTTGCAAAAAAATCAACTCCAGTTCTGGATTTTTATAATGGACACGTTACTTCGTGTAGACCTCGGGTTTCAGCACGCCGACATAGGGCAGGTTGCGGTATTTTTCATCGTAGTCCAGACCGTAGCCCACCACGAACTCGTCCGGCACCTGAAAACCCTCGTAATCCGGCTGGATGTTGGCCTTGCGGCGGCTGGGCTTATCAAGGATGGTGCAGATCTTAACGGAGTTCGGGTTGCGCATCTTGAGCATGGGCACAAGGTTGGACAGGGTGACGCCGGTGTCCAGAATGTCCTCCACGATCAGCACATCCTTGCCGGACAGATCACCGTCCAGATCCTTGATGATTTTGACCAGACCGCTGGAGGTGGTATTGCTGCCGCCGTAGCTGGAGACCACCATAAAGTCGATATTGCAGGGGATGCTCACAGCCCGCATCAGATCAGCCATAAAGACCACCGAGCCCTTGAGGATGGACACCAGCACCAGATTTTTACCGGCATAATCCCGGCTGATCTGAGCGCCCAGCTCTGCCACCTTGGCCTTCAGCTGCTCTTCGCTGACCAGAACGGTCTTGATATCATCGTGCATACTCATTTGTTTTTTCCTCCTGTGTTTCGATCTCTGCATCCAAGTGCAGGATCCATCTGCTTTCCGTGTCCGGTGCAAGGCCATCGGCAAAGCCTTCTCCACACACCCATAAAATTTCGCTTCCGCTGGCAAGCAGCGGCAGCGTATCCCGCAGTTCGTTCGGGACACCGGCCTCGTTCATCCACTTACGCAGCGGCTTGCTCAAGCCCCGCCCCGCAGGCCGGAAGCGGTCTCCCGGCTGTCGGGCACGCAGAACAAGACTAGTGTACAACGTAGTTATTCTAGCATAATCCGCCCGATTTTTTAAGTCTTTTTTATGAACGACTTGTATTTTTTCTTCAAAATCGGCTTTTAACAGCTCTGCTTTCCCTTTCCAGCCCCCGCGCAGCCGGAATTCCGGCTGTTTTTGGGGCAAAAAGGGCAGCTGCGGCGGCAGGTTCTCCGGCTGCTCGGGCAGCGCTTGCGGCAGCGTTTCCTGCCGCAGACAGCCGTTCCCGGCGCAAAAGCGTACCTGTCCGGTCAGCTGTACTGCGCCGCTGCCCTGCCGCACCACGGCACACAGCAGCTGCACATATTTTTCCTCTGCGTCCCGCACCGGAGCCACAAGGCTGTGCAGCGCAGTTTCCAGCAGCAGCGGGTCTGCCGCCTGCAAGGGTGTCAGCTGCCACACCGGTTCTGCGCCGGGCAGGCATGCCGCCGCCAGAAGCTTTGCAGCCCCGGCGGCAAGGTAGGCATCCGCCCGCGCGGCCTTCTCACAGAACCGTGCCAGATTCTGCACCGCCGCCGCGTTGGTGCTTTCCAGCGCAGGCAGGGCGCTGTGGCGCAGCCGGTTGCGGGCGTAGGCATCGGTGTCGTTGGTCTCGTCGGTGACCCATGTCTGCCCCGCTGCCCGACAGACGGCCTCGGTCTCGGCGCGGCTCAGGCAGAGCAGCGGGCGCAGGTAGCACCCGCGCCTTGGCCGGATGCCGCCAGCCCCGTGCAGCCCAGTGCCACGCGCCAGCCGCAGCAGCAGCGTTTCCGCTTGGTCATTTGCAGTATGGGCCGTAGCGATGGCATCTATCCCCTGCCCCTGCAGCTGCGCAAAAGCCGTGTAACGCAGACGGCGCGCCCAGTCCTCCCCGGCGTGCGCCGGGGGCGGGGTCAGCTCTGCCGCATGGAACACCCGCAGCGGCACGCCCAAGCGGGCGCATTCTGCCCGCACAAAGGCCTCGTCCCGGTCAGCGCTCTGCCCGCGCAGACCGTGGTTCACATGGCAGGCAGAGAGCGTATAGCCGAACCTCGGCTGCAATTGCCGCAGCAAGAGCAGCAGCGCCATGCTGTCCGCGCCGCCGGAGACTGCCGCCGCCAGCCGCAGCGGTGCGCCGGGCTGCAAAAGCCCCTCGCGGGTGCAGAAATCCTCCACCCGGGCAAGAATTGCGGCATCCATCAGCGCTTGAAGTCCACATCCATAAAGCGGGTGTGGGCACCATCCCAGCCCAGCGGCACGGTGCTGGTCTCGCCGTGACACTCGGCGGTATCGGCATCCACCTCGGCACCGTCCGGGTTCTGGCTGGCGTAGTAGGAATCGCGGTACAAGAACAGAACGCAGTCTGCGTCCTGCTCGATAGAACCGGAATCGCGCAGGTCAGAAAGCTGCGGGCGATGGCTGGAGTTGTTGCCCTGTTTTTCCACCGCACGGGACAGCTGGCTCAGCGCGATGATGGGCACGTTCAGCTCCTTGGCCATGATCTTCAGGTTTCGGGTGATGGAGCTGATCTCCTGCACGCGGTTCTCGCTGCGCTGGCCGGTGGTCATCAGCTGCAGATAGTCGATGACGATCAGGCCCACATTGGGGCGGGCAGGGTCCTGATTCACCCGGCGGATCTTGGCCTTCATCTCGGTGATGGTGATGCCGGAGGTGTCGTCCATATAGATCGGTGCATCGTGCAGCTTTTCGGTGGCCAGCGCCAGATACTCCCAGTCCTCGGCGCGCAGCGCACCGGTACGGAAGGCCTGACTGTCGATACCGGCCTCCGACGAGAGGATACGGTTGGTGAGCTGTTCCTTGGTCATTTCCAGACTGAAGATGGCCACCGGCACCTTTTGCTGCATGGCAACGCGGGTAGCGATGTTCAGCGCAAAGCTGGTCTTGCCCATACCGGGACGGGCTGCCAGAATGACCAGATCGCCGCGGCCAAGGCCGGTAAGCACGGTATCCAGCAGACGGAACCCGGTGGGGATGCCCTTGTACTTATCCGCATCCGGGCCGCTGATCTTTTGCAGGTTGGTCAGTGTTTCCACCATGCTGGATGAAAGCGGGGTCAGGGCGCTGGAATCGCGGCCGGAGCGGATCTCGTAGATGCGCTGCTCGGCGTTTTCCAGCAGAAGGTCGGCGTCCGGCTCGTCCCCGGCGTCCTGCAAAATGTCCTTGGCGACCCCCATCAGCTGACGCACCAGATATTTTTCCTGCACGATCTGGGCATAGGCCTTTACGTTGGAGATACTGGGCACCGTTTCTGCCAGACCGGTCAGATAGATCTTGGCCTCGTCTGCGCTGGGGAACACCCCATCGGACACCACTGCATCCAGCAGGGTGACAAAATCAATGGTCTGGTCGTTGGTAAACAGGCGCAGCATCTCGGTCCAGATCTGGGCGTTCTGCCGGGTGTAGAACATTTCCGGCTTGAGGATCTCCACAAGATCGGTCAGGGTGTCGGGCTTGAGCAGCACCGCGCCCAGCACGCTCTGCTCTGCCTGCATATTGTAGGGCAGATTGATGCCCACGCTCTCCAGATTCAGTTCATTGGAATAACGTCGTTCGTTCGGCATAGTAGTTTGTCCTTATCCAAAATCCAAAGCATCCTGTAAAGCCAAAAAGCGCCCCCTGCTGTGAGGGGGCGCAAACGGCACACAGATCAGGCCTGTTCCACTTCCACCTGGATCTTGAAGGAAGCCACGACGCCAACGTACAGACGGACCTTGCCGTTGAATACGCCGGCATCCTTGATGTCCTTGGTCTCCAGCTCGATCTTCTTTTTGTCGATGGGTGCACCTGCCAGCGCAGCCAGTGCCTCGGCAACTTCCTTGCCGGTCACCTTGCCGTGCAGACGGCCGGATGCGCCGCCCTTGGCCTTGATGGTCACGGTCTTGCCTTCGATCTTGGCAGCCAGAGCCTTGGCGGCTGCCACATTCTCAGCCTCGTGGAAATCGGCTGCGGCCTCCTTGCCGCGCGCCATGTTCACAGCGCTGGCATCCGCCACAGCGGCCAGCTTGCGCGGGAACAGGTAGTTGCGGGCGTAGCCGTCGGAGACCTCATGGATCTCGTCCTTCTTGCCGATGCCCTTGATATCCTGCTTCAGAATCACTTTCATGATAGTATCCCTCACTTCTCACCGGAAAACCGGTGCAGTCTTATGGTAATAGTATAGCGCATTTGTCGTTTTTGGGCAAGAGGAAGCGGGGCAGCATTTCAAATGTCCTTTTGCTGCACACCTACCCCCTCAGTCGCCTGCGGCGACAGCTCCCCCAAGGGGACGCCTTTTTTGCGGCGGTGACCCGGGGCAGTTACACTCTTTATGCCAGTTCCTTTGCGGCCACGTCCAGTGCTACCTCGATGACCTTATCCATATCGTAGTACTTATACTCGCCCAGACGACCACCGAAGATCACACCCGGCTCGGCATCGGCCAGTGCCTTGTACTGCGCATACAACGCACCGTTCTTCTCATCGTTGACGGGATAGTAGGGCTCGTCGCCCTTTTTCCACTCGGTGCTGTACTCCCGGCTGATGACCGTCTTGGGCTGGGTGCCGAACTCGAAGTGCTTGTGCTCGATGATGCGGGTATAGGGGGTCTCGGCGTCGGTGTAGTTGACCACTGCGTTGCCCTGATAGTTGTCGGTGTCCAGCACCTCGGTCTCAAAGCGGACGCTGC
>OBLG01002300.1_pt1 | contig 12172 bp, 9 predicted proteins | sample 1517451 | NCBI WGS metagenome assembly OBLG01 (sample SAMN04571694, study PRJEB22368) | human gut metagenome | biome: human gut; material: stool | host: Homo sapiens | place: Luxembourg | collected 2012-06-29
TTTTTATTTTGATACACCTGTTGAGTCGGTAGAGGTGCTGTATGATGAGAATACAGCAGGTGCTGATGCTTGCAGTTCACAAGAGGCTCACACAGACAATGTATCCGGATATGCAGTAAAAACAGCGGATAGCACATATGAGAGCAGATACTGTATCATCTCAGTTGGAAGAAGCGGAAGCAAGTGGATGGAGAAGGTCTGCAATGACCTTGATATCCCAACCAAGTCAAACCGTGTGGATATCGGTGTGCGTGTTGAGCTTCCGGCTCTGATTTTCTCACATTTGACAGATGAGCTGTATGAGAGCAAGATTGTATACAGGACACAGCTTTTTGAGGATAATGTGCGTACATTCTGCATGAATCCGCATGGCATCGTGGTAAATGAAAATACAAACGGCATCGTAACAGTAAACGGACACAGCTACGAGGGAGCAGACAAGCAGACTGAAAACACGAACTTTGCTCTTCTTGTTGCGAAGCATTTTTCAGAGCCATTCAAGGATAGCAACGGATATGGTGAGAGCATCGCGCGCCTTTCAAATATGCTTGGTGGTGGTGTAATTGTACAGCGCTTTGGTGATCTTGTGAGAGGGCGTCGAAGCAATGAGAAGCGTATTGAGGAAGGACTCGTTACTCCTACACTTTCAGCTACACCGGGAGACTTAAGCCTTGTGCTTCCAAAGAGAATCCTGGACGGAATCATTGAGATGATTTATGCGCTCGACAAGATAGCACCGGGAACTGCAAATGACGATACCTTGCTTTACGGCGTAGAGGTCAAGTTCTACAACATGGAGGTAGAGCTTAACGATAAGCTTGAAAGCAAATATAAGGGACTTTACATCATCGGAGACGGAAGCGGTGTGACACATTCACTTTCACATGCGTCGGCAAGCGGTGTGTATGTTGCGCGTGAGATTGAGGCAGAGATATAGTTGCTGTTAAAGATGGTTACTGTTCACACCTAACAGTGTGACCAGCAACGATTACAGCCCATTTAAAATATATAAGCAATGATTGAGGATGTATAGATTTAAAATGATATGTGAGAACATAATATTTCTATAATTGGGAAATATTATCATTATGAACTATTGAAATGCTACATTGGTTAGATTAAACTAACTGTGTAGCATTTTTCTTTATTTATAAATATATGCATATGCGGCAGGCTTTCACATATGTATTTTTATGATTAAAGGGTCAAAAGGTATCATCGATGCATGCTTGGATGCAATCCTACAATCATGACATAGAGAAACTGTATTGTAGGATAAAATTGAATCAGAAAAACATAAGGAGGTTCATAATGAATTATTTAGAAATCGAAAAGGTAGTGGGCAGAGAAATACTTGATTCCAGAGGAAATCCTACGGTTGAGGCAGAGGTTTATCTGGTTGACGGAACTGTTGCAAGAGGCACAGCACCATCAGGAGCTTCAACAGGAGAGTTCGAGGCACTTGAGCTTCGTGACGGAGACAAGAGCAGATATCTGGGCAAGGGTGTTACCGGGGCAGTAGAAAATATAAATACTGTAATCAACGACACATTGACAGGTATGGACGCAAGTGATATCTATGCAATAGATGCGGCTATGATAGAGGCAGATGGCACAAAGGACAAGTCTAAGCTTGGAGCCAATGCTATTCTTGCTGTATCAATTGCGTGTGCGAGGGCGGCAGCTGTATCACTTGATATTCCTCTCTATAGATTTTTAGGTGGTATCTCGGGAAACAGACTTCCTGTACCTATGATGAACATTGTAAACGGTGGATGTCATGCACTCTCATCAGGACTTGACGTGCAGGAGTTTATGATTATGCCGGTAGGTGCGCCTTCCTTCAAGGAATGTCTCAGATGGTGTGCGGAGGTATTTCATGCACTTGCAGCCATATTAAAGGAGCGCGGTCTTGCCACGTCAGTCGGTGACGAGGGTGGATTTGCACCGGCACTCAAATCTGACGAGGAGGCTATCGAGACAATTCTTGAAGCTGTAAAGAAGGCAGGCTATGAGCCGGGCAAGGATTTCAAGATTGCCATGGATGCCGCATCATCAGAGTGGAAGAGTGAAAAGGGCAAGGGCTTTTACAAGCTGCCAAAGGCCGGCACAGAGTATACCTCAGAGGAGCTTATAGAGCACTGGGCAAAGCTTTGTGACAGATATCCTATTATATCAATCGAGGATGGTCTTGATGAGGAGGACTGGGAAGGCTGGCAGAAGCTTACTGCGCGTTTGGGCGATAGGGTACAGCTTGTGGGAGATGACCTGTTCGTAACAAACACTGAGAGACTTGCAAAGGGAATAAGCCTTGGAGCAGGAAATGCAATCCTGATTAAATTAAACCAGATTGGTTCAGTATCGGAGACTCTTGAGGCTATCAAGATGGCACACAAGGCAGGCTATACAGCAATCAGCTCACACCGCTCAGGTGAGACTGCCGACACAACAATTGCAGACCTTGCGGTGGCACTCAACACATGCCAGATAAAGACAGGTGCACCTTCGCGCTCAGAGCGTGTTGCAAAGTATAACCAGCTTTTAAGAATTGAAGAGGAACTGGGAAAGAGCGCAGTTTATCCGGGAATTAAAGCGTTTAATGTGCAGCAGTAGTTTAAAATAAAACTCTATGACTGAATTAAGTCAATATCCATTGGAGTGTCTTTAGGAGAAAATAAGATAAGTATAGTCGCAGATATCATAATATGGTATCTGCGATTTTTTGTTTTTTTCAGTAATTCTAAATGTCGTCGAAAAATCTCATTTTAGCACCTCAATTGTAGCAATTAAAATAGATTTATCGTAACACGATAAAAAAATATTGCAAAACCAAAAACTGTGTAGTACAATTAGCTTGCCGGTAAGTGAATAATATGAGAAAATAACTACATAGATAGTAAGGAGGTAGCTATGGACAATAATAATATCGGGGGCATGAATCCACAACAGTTTTCACAGAACACGCCACAGACTTCACAGCCACATATGGGAATGTCAGGTATCGAACTGCAGAATATGCAGCAGGAAGCGGAGCAAAGACGGCGTGAGAAAAGCAGGAGAAACGCGGATTTCTTTGGCAGGCTATGTATACCTACGATAATATATGCGCTGCTGTACACCATTTTCCTGTACGAGAATACAGGTGGAATACTGGTTACGTTGTTTGCAATCGTCACAGGAGTATACAGCCTGTATTGTATGCAGATACTTCATATAGAGGCAAAGCCACTCACTATATGGTACAGTGTGATGATGATACTCACAGGCCTATCATCAGGCTTGACCGGTAATAAAATTATACAAGGATTTAATTTTTGCTGGATACTTGTGTTTCTTGTTTTTATGCTGCTTCACAATTTCTGCAATGACAGACAGTGGGGGCTCATAAAGTATATCGTTGCGGCATTTCAGGCAGTGTTTGGAGCGATTGGGTGTATAGCTGAGCCGTTTATGGATATTGCCGACTATATGAGAAATGAGCGCATGGATAGTGACAATATGGGCAGTGACAGTATGGTCGGTGACAGTGCAAATGCAACTGCCGGAGAGCGGCATGTGAAAAAACACAGAATGCTTTATGTGTTTATCGGAATAGCAATTGCCTTTCCTCTGGTTGTGCTGATAGTGGTGCTGCTGTGCTCTGCGGATGCGGTTTTTGCCTCAGTAATAAAGAAAATATTTGCTGATATCAATTTCTTTACAGTGAGCAAGGTTGTATTTCTTTTTGTATTTGCGCTTTTCTCATCGTACTGTGGTATAAAGTATCTGAGCAAGAAGCGTATATCGGATACACCGGTTGAGACTCCGGCATTTCCGGCTGCAATCGGTATCACTGTAGCTGCAACTATATCAGTGGTATATGTATTTTTCTGTTTTATACAGATTGTGTATCTGTTCGGGGGACTTATGCAGCTTCCAAGTGGCTATACCTACGCCAGGTATGCGAGAGAAGGCTTTTTCCAGCTGCTTTTTGTGTGTATACTTAATGTGATTATCGTATTGCTCGGAAGTGGATTGTTCAGGAAAAATAAAATATTAAATGCATTTTTAATTTTAATAACACTGTGCACATATATCATGATTGCATCAAGTGCATACCGTATGGGACTGTATGTGTCAGAGTACGGGCTGACAGCCACCAGGCTTTGTGTGTTCTGGGCACTTGGAGTGATAGCGCTGTTTATGCTCGGAGTGATTTTATCTATATGTAAGCCTGCTTTTTCGCTATTTCGGTACGGAATAATAGTAATCGGGGTATGTTATCTTGTGCTTGCATTTGCAAGGCCTGATTATCTGGTTGCAAGGTACAATACAGTATGTATGGAGGATACAGACTACAAATATCTTATGTCACTTTCCACGGATGCATCCCCGGCGCTTGCGGCAGATGCAGACTTTATGGAAAATAAGGGGATGGTCAACATGTATGCAAGACAGCTTGCAGGTGAGACGAATGACAGCTTAAGACAGCTCAATGTGTCTCATATAAAGGCAGCACATTTATTCAGAGATAGCATAGATGAGGTAAAGAGCTCACAGCTTATCCTTTTATATGTATATTCGCCTTGCGATTCGGGCAGCTATAACAACAATGATACCGGTCTTGATGGCGTGGACAGCATACAGATGGGCTATCATGTGTTAAAGGATACAGAAGATGATGACACAGCCTACTATGATTACGACAGTTATAGCATGGATGATACAAGAGTGGCAGCACCAGTATTATTCAAATGGGTGGATGCAGTCGAGGTGAAGAAGATTTCCGACAGTGAGCGTATCTTCCTTGCAAAGATTCCAAGAAAGGCATTAAAAGGCAAAGAGGGAGTGAATATTGAATACAGATTTAATAAAAATGGAGATGTTATATATTCATCCCAGTACAATGTGATCCTTGACAAGAAAAAAGGACTCAACGAGGTGGAGATGTCATACTATGCCGGAACAGATGGCGTGGATGTGCCTGAGTACAATATTTATGGAAAGTAATAGTTTAAATTGTATATAATCCAAAAACGGACATGGCAGTTTTGCATGTCCGTTTTTGTTTTTGTATAATAAGTATATGGTATTATGAACCGGGTGGTTTACATAAAGCAGAGTAAAATTTAATCAAGCTTTAATATTAATCTTAATATACGCTTTACAGAGGTCTCCATCTCACTACGAGAGATGGCACCCTTATCATAAGCCTTCTTTACACGATCAGGATATCCATTTCCCATCTTAAGATCATTTCCGGCTTTTGTCTCCTTGTAATGCTCGCCACAGGTCCACCAGTCGGTTGTGACCATTCCTTCATAGCCCCACTCATCACGCAGTATTCCTGTCAAAAGGTCCTCGCTTTCAGAGGCTCTGTAGCCGTTTATCATATTGTAAGAGGACATAATAGCCCATGGATTATCATTTTTTACAATCATCTCAAATGCCTTCAGATAAATTTCTCTGGCAGCTCTTTCTGAAACGCGTGAATCGCTGTTTTTGCGGTTGGTTTCCTTGTTGTTCAAGGCAAAGTGCTTGAGTGTGGCACCGACATTGTTTGACTGGATTCCGCGTACCATGGCACCTGCGAGCTTTCCTGTTACGAATGGATCCTCTGAGTAGTACTCGAAGTTACGTCCGCAGAGAGGACTTCTGTGAATACAGATGGCAGGGGTGAGCCACAGTGCAAGGTTGTTTTCCTTTAATTCTTCACCGCCGGCGCGTCCTACAGCCTCTAAAACATCCGGGTTCCATGTGCATGCAAGCAGTGTGGAGCATGGAAACGCAGTGGTGCATATACCGACTTCAGGCGCTATGCGCACTCCTGCAGGACCATCTGCTGTCATGACAGAAGGAATACCATATTCAGGCATATTTCCGATACCGAAGGTATTTGCAACACCTGTATTTGGCTGTCCGCCGAGCAGATGAATGAGTTCATCGATGGAAAGCTCTGATACAAATTCATCAAGCGTGATACGTCCTTCCACAACATCCATGATGTCGTGACTGCCGTTTTTAGCCATGCCATCGGCAAAGCGGAAGTATGGGATGGCTCTCTGACCGGGAGCAACACCCTCTGTCAGGGAAGGGTCAATGTTGCCAATAGCTGAGTAGTCGGTGTCCACAGGCTCACTTTGAGGCAGAGCTTCATAGCTTCCGTCAGCGAGCATTCTCTTTGGCAGACTTGTAGGAACCAGCTTTGCTGAAAGCTGCTCGGTAATTACATCATGATTTAATATATATGAGTAATCCGCTTTTGTCACGTCACGGACGCTCGTTCCAACGTATATATCATATGAACCGGCTTCAAGTACATATGCAGACTTTTTAACCTTTCCAAGGTCATCATATGATGCCATATCGTTTATTTCCCATGTAAGGATCATAAGCTGTGATTCACCCGGCTGCAGTTCTCTTGTCTTTTCAAAGGCGACAAGCTCCTTTGCAGGCTTGCCAAGCTTTCCTTGTGGTTTAGCAATGTATACCTGAACAACCTCTTTTCCGGAGAATTTACCTGTATTTGTCACACGAACTTTTGCGTAGAGCTTATTGGTCTCAGACGTACAGTTGGAATTCACAACGCCGGCAGAAACAGTCTCCACATCAAATGAGGTGTATGAGAGGCCATAGCCAAATGGGTATACAACCTTCTCGGCAGCTCCCGGAATTGTCTCGAAATAGCGGTATCCGACATATATATCATCGGTATAGTCCACATAGTCTCTTGACTCGTGGAAATTGTAAGTAGACGGATAGTCGTCGAGTGATTTGGCAAATGTATCGACAGTTTTTCCGGAAGGATTGCCATCTCCTACGAGAAGCTCAGCGGCAGCGAGCCCGCCTTCAATACCACCCTGTAAGGCAAGCAGTGCTGATTGAATCTGATCATCATAAGCAAACCAAGATGTATCAACCATTCCGCCGACATTTAAAATCACGATTACATTTTTGAAACTGGCTTTTACAGTGTCAATCATCTCCTTTTCTTTTACGGAGAGACAGAAATCACCATCCTTAAAAAGCTCTGCCGACTTTTCGGTCATCTCGCGTTCGTAGTCCCAGAGAGCCTTGTTGTTTGGGTCAATAACACTCTTTCTGTCCCAGCCTTCTCCGGAGTAGCGGCAGATTGAGATGATAGCAGTGTCGGTATATGCCTGAGCCTTGCTTAAAAGCTCAGCCGGTACATCCGGCTCTATAGTCATGCCGGGTACAGCACCGGCTGCATACTGCTTTTTAATGTCGTTGCGGTAGTAATCGCACAGCTCCTCAAATATGCTTATTTTCTCTTTTTGAAGCTTAAGTCCTTCGTAGAGATTGCGGATATATGCAACGGTTACATCACCGCTTCCGCCACCGCCCTTTACATAGTCGAAAGTACCCTTTCCAAACAGGGCTACCTTAGAACCCGCTGCAAGAGGGAGTACGTTGTTTTCGTTTTTGAGAAGTACCATGCCTTCCTTGGCAGCTTCCTTTGAAAGCTCTATGTGAGCCTTGCTTCCTGTAACTCTTTCACCATTTGCCCCAAGTGGAAGATTAGGAGTGAATTTGAATCGTGACCATTTGTTCATATCAGATTACCTTTCTTATATTTTTATTATTTAAAGAGCTTCCCATACATTAATATGTCGGGAGCTTGTTCTTTTCGTACAAGATGATTGTAAATTATAAAAGCGATATATACAATTGTGATACTGACATTATTTTAGGTCGATATTGACTTTTTGCGTGAGAGGAGTATATTTTGAAGGTAGAATTTCAAACTATGAATATTGTTTTCTTCGGAATAATTGGATAGGCTCAGGCTAATATAGCATTAAACATTAAATACGAAGTTTGATTTAGTAAGTTATGGAGAAAATTATGCAGCAATACACACACGAAAACGTCAGATCAATACCACATCTTCCAATCTACTGCGACAGATACGAGGACTACAGGCAGTTTTCACCGAGGCACTGGCATGACCATATAGAGATAATCTATGTAGTTTCCGGCTCACTGCAGGTTGTCTGCGGTGAAAATGAATATACATTGAAAGAAAATGAATTTTTTGTCATAAACTCAAATAAGATACATGGCACGCAAAGCTATGAAAGAGTCAGGGTGCTTCTGGTACAGATACCGTATGCATATCTGGACAGCTACATAGATGATTACGGACATATAAGGTTTAGAGAGTGCTATGAGACCGAGCATGGCAGCAGAAAATATGAGCAGATGAAGTCTCTTCTTAAGTCGATAGCGCATATATACCGTAAAAAGGGCAAGGGCTATGAGCTTCGGCTTATGGCAAAAGTGAACGAATTCTTATATATTTTGTTTACAAATTATTCGTACAAAGAGATGAATGCGGGAAAAGAATCAAGACAGATAGCGCGCCTTAAGGATGTCCTTAGATATGTGGCGAAAAACTATCAGGAGCCAATAGCATTAAAGGAGGCGGCAGACATAGCCTCACTCAATCAGGATTATTTCTGCCGTATGTTCAAAAAATGCATGGGAGTTACATTTCTCGAGTATGTCAATCAGGTAAGAATCAATCACATACATGAGGAGCTTCTGGCAACTGAGGATTCCATCACGGACATACTGGAGCACAATGGATTTACGAATTATAAGGTGTTCAGCCGGATGTTTAAGGCGCAGTTTGGCATGACACCGAGGGAATTGCGGAAATTACAGGAAAATTAAAATGTCATGAATTTGATGTTTTTGAGCTTTTTTTTGTATATTTTAAGGATACTTAATCGTTATAGTAATTCTGTGGTTACGTGTTACGCTGAAAGGTGTGGACAGTAACATGATGCGAGATAGCAAATAAGTATAATTGTTTCCAATAATGCAGGTGGATACAGCTTTGCAAAGTCAGGTGCAAACGGAAGGCTTTTGAGATATGTGTTTAATCAGTTCGATGAGCCTGGCAGATATATTTATATCAGAGACAACGAGAGCAAGGATTACTGGTCAGCTTCGTGGCAGCCTGTAGGAAAGGATTTGAATGAATACAAGAGTGAGTGTCATCATGGAACAGCATACACAAAGATGATGGCTGATTACAGCGGTATTCATTCAGAAGTAAGATATTACGTTCCGTTGAACAAGACATACGAAGTGTGGAATTTGAGCGTGACAAATAATTCTGATAAGGCAAGAAGCCTTAATATTACAGGCTACGCTGAGTTTACAAACAACAGCAACTATGAGCAGGATCAGGTGAATCTGTAGTATTCACAGTATATTACAAAGACAGTATTTGTGGAGAACAGAGTGCGTCAGATGATCCATGCCAATCTTGACCGCATCGAGGATGGCAAGGAAATTGACAACAAGGATGTGGTAAACAGATTTATCGGACTAGCAGGAGCACCTGTTGACAGCTGGTGCGGTGACAGGGGAGAATTTCTCGGAGAATATCACAGATATGGCAATCCTGTCGGAGTAGAGAGCGGAAAGCTTAACAACCACGGCAACTACAACGAGAATAGCTGTGGAGCAATCACAACAGTATTGGAGCTGGCACCGGGCGAGACAAAGACAATAGCATTCTTAGTTGGAATGATAGATAATGAGACAGCAGGAAAGATTGTTGCTTCTTACACGGATACAAAAGCTGTTTGCGACAGAGAACTTGAGGAGCTTATCGCATACTGGCATGGAAAGTTATCACATTTCCAGGTTAATACACCAAGTGATGAGTTCAACACAATGATCAATACATGGAATGCATATAACTGTTTCATGACATTTATCTGGTCAAGGGCTGCATCATTTACATACTGTGGACTCAGAAACGGATACGGATACCGTGATACAGTCCAGGATATTCAGGGTGTTATACACCTTGCACCTGAGATGGCTGTTGAAAAGATTAGATTCATGCTCTCAGCACAGGTTGATAACGGTGGAGGACTTCCGCTTGTCAAGTTTACACACAATCCGGGACATGAGGATCGCTCATCGGCTTCATGAACTTCCTTATGTGGTTCGGTAATACGACTATTATGCTCATCAGTACAGAAGTATTTGAGGCGGCAGATCTGGATGGATGTAATGCATTGCAGAGATTCAAAGAGTAAGAACTATGGTATGGCCGGAACATTGTCAGTATATCTGTTTATAGTCAGTGCAATTCTGTGCTTCATCGTATACAGAATGACAAATGACAGCGATCCTGACGGATCAAAGGCAGCAGCAAAGCGAGCTGCAAAAGAAGCTAGAAGAAAGAAAAAGGAGGCGGCTAAATAATGAAACCAAAACATAAAATTAATGTCCGCAGTGTTATAGCGCATATAGTTTTGATATTATTATCATTTTTATGCCTGTTCTTCTTTGTAATACTTATAATCAATGCGACAAGGTCGCATGCACAGCTACAGAAGGGCTTCTCATTTATCCCGGGCGGGCATTTCCTGGATAATCTGAAATCTGTAGCTAATGACGGAACCTTCCCTATGTTTAAGGGAATAGTAAACAGCCTTATTATATCGGGCTCATGTGCAGCTTTATGTACATATTTTTCATCGCTTACAGCATATGGACTTTATGCTTACGATTTCAAATTAAAGAAAGTTGCATTTACATTTATCATGGCGATACTGGTTATGCCGACACAGGTTACTGCGATGGGCTTCCTGCGTTTAATAACAAAGATGGGAATGTATGATTCGTGGGCTCCACTTATCATTCCATCAATAGCATCGCCGGCGGTATTCTATTTCATGTACAGCTATCTACAGTCATCACTTCCTCTATCACTTGTAGAAGCTGCACGAATTGATGGTTCGAATGAGTTTAAGACATTCAACCGTATAGTATTGCCGATCATGAAACCTGCAATTGCAGTACAGGCAATTTTCACATTTGTAGGTTCATGGAACAACTACTTCACACCGGCCCTGATCATCCAGTCAAAGAATAAGATGACAGTACCAATTTTGATTGCCACACTTCGAGGAGCGGACTATATGAATTTCGATATGGGAAAAATCTATATGATGAGAACAGTAGCTATCGTGCCTATTATTGTTGTATATCTTCTCTTATCAAAATATATTATTGCCGGTGTCACACTTGGAGGCGTGAAGGAGTAAACAATTTAATTAGTTTTAGCATCAGAGCAGATGGCTTACATATATGTTATGTAGGTCATCTGTTTTTAGTATATTGAAATATGAGGTACAGCATATTTTTTATTTAGGAAATATTGTGGCACCTATGCAGTATATCAGCAGAAAAATGCAGAAAATAACTAAATGATTGTTGATTAAATAATTCTAAAATGATAGATTATAGAATTGACTCATGGTATAATATAACGAACGTAAAGATATGTGCGTCGAAAGAGATATCATATAGATAAGATCGGAGAAAATACATGAACCCAGCAAGCATAATGAAAATGATGAAAGCAAAAAATACATTTACAGCAAACCACCCAAAGTTTGTATCCTTTTTACAGTATGCATTCGGCAGCGGCATCCCGGCAGACTCTGTTATTGAAATCACAGTTACAAAGCCGGGACAGGAGCCTGTGACCTCCAATATCAAGGTGCAGCAGTCGGATCTCGAGCTTTTGGAGAGTCTTAAGGACTTAAAATAGAGGTAAAATATGTTATACCAGATTAAGGATGGGACAGTTTCGGCAGGAGGACAGACGATTCTGTCCCATATTGATTTTTATATAAAGGAAAAAGAAAAAATAGCTGTAGTTGGCAAAAACGGCGCTGGAAAGACCACACTGCTTCGGCTTCTTGCTGGTGAGCTGACACCGGACAGGGATGACAGCAGGGGCAGCTACGGCAGAAGCAATGATATGGTCACGGGAGCTGCCACTGCAGGCAGTGATTTAGATGGTACGGCAAAAAGAACTCAAAGAGCAAAAAAGAAGAAACCGTCGGGAAACCCGGAAACCGGAATCACTATGTCCAGAAATATCACAATTGATATGCTTAGACAGGCGGATAAATCAAATCAGGATTTGACAATAGAGCAGATACTGCTTGAGAGCTGCCCGGATAAAGATACCTTTTCAAAAGAGAGGTTTGACTACGAGATGGAGTACGACCGGCTTTTTACAGGCTTTGGCTTTGATAAAGAAGAAAAAAGCCGTACATTCGGCAGTTTTTCTGGAGGTGAACAGACCAAGATTTCACTTATAAAGCTCTTGCTTGAAAAACCGGATTTGCTG
>OBLG01002310.1_pt1 | contig 12135 bp, 8 predicted proteins | sample 1517451 | NCBI WGS metagenome assembly OBLG01 (sample SAMN04571694, study PRJEB22368) | human gut metagenome | biome: human gut; material: stool | host: Homo sapiens | place: Luxembourg | collected 2012-06-29
GGCGGGCAGGTCGGCGGTGTCGCCCGTCAGCTGCATCAGCGCAGCCTCAGCGGCCAAGCACCAGGCGCTGCCCAGGGAATCGTATTCCAACCCTGCGCCCGTTTGCTCCGACAGGGTAAACGGGTACTCGCCGTCGCCGTTGCGTGCCGCCGCCAGCCGTGGCACCACGCCCTGCACAAAGGCGAGCCAGTCGGGGTGGTCGATGCCGCGGGCAGCTTCGAGCCGATAGGCTTTTAGGATATAATAAAGCGTCTGTCCGACCAGATAGCCGGAATGCCCGCCCGTGTACATGCCGTCGAACCACCAGCCCCGACAGCTCCAGCCGTTTTCGGCGTCCCAGGTCTCGTTGGGCAGGCCGCAGCGCGGGTCCAAAGAGTTCTGCACAATATTGTCGATGCAGGCAAGGGCCGCAGCGCGGATCGTCTTATCCCCCAGGCGGTGCGCCGCCTGCAGGCAGGGCACGGCGGCGGACAGGCCGTTGGTCCAGCTGATGGAGAAGATCTTGTTCTGCTCATAGCTGCCGTCCGAGCGCTCTTTGGTGATGCCGACATAGTTTTTATCGTCGGGCAGCCAAGCGTCGCGGGTAACGGCCCCGGCCAGCAGCTCTGCCGCGTGGGAGGGGGTCGTGCCGGGGCGCGGCGGCGTGTGCCACAGCCCATAGACGGCCTCCAGCGCCGCGTACAGCGTGCGCTCGCCATCCACTGCGACAAAATCATAGAGGTACAGCGGGAAGGCAACGCTCTCCCCCGCCGCCAGCGTCAAGCAGTTTTCACCCATCGGGGCGCGGGGCTTGATGTTGTGGGACTGCACAAACAGCCAGGGCGCGTTTTCGTACCCCAGCGTGTAGCCGACACTGCCCGTGTTCAGTGAGCAGGTAAAGCCTGCAAACTGTGCGAACGTTCCCGCCCTGCCGGGCTGCCAGGGTTGCAGCACGCCGTTTTGGCGCACGAAATATGGCGCAGCCGAGAGCCCATACCACCGTCCGCCGTCCAGCAGGAAGGCTGCGGGGTGGCTGAGGCGATCAGCGCGGACCATCCACCAAGGCGATGCAGGAAACTCCGGTGTACCTGCCCGCAGCCTTGGGTAGCGGTTGTCAACGCGGATCGGGGCCTCGCCGCGATTGCGGCCGTAGAGGAATCCGGGCAAGAAAAAACGCGGTGCATCGTAAGCAACGCAGAGTTCCAGCTTAACAACGCCGCGCCATGGGGCGGCGGCGTTGTTGGTCAGCGTCACCTGCCAGACCGCCGGATCGGCCAAAGTCGAAACGCCGTGGTCATAGGCAAAGTCCAGCGTCAGCGGCGTTTCAGCCAGCGGGCGGTAGTCCTCATCGTCCGCCGACCGGGCCGTGCAGACAAATTGCATCATCATAGGATTCTCCTTTTTTACTATATCAGAACGCCTTACAGCGGCCAAATGCGGTATCGGCCGCTGAGGGCCAGCAGGGCAAAGAAGTACAGGCAGTTGTCGTAATAGCGGCGTGCGTCGATCTCCGCCTGCGCATAGCCCAGCTCCGCAAAAACGTTGCGATAGTGTGTGGGCAGGGTAACTGCTGCCATAAATCGGCCCCTTTCGTTGTTCGGTTTTGGCTCAATATAGCAGGTTACAGCGGCAAAATCAAGGGGGTACCGGGCTCGATTTTCAACAGGGCAACATAAATACAGCACCCCTGCATTCCACTTATTGCAAGAAAAGCCCCGTCGTTTTCGGGACTTTCGGCTTTTGCAATGCTTATTTTGTGCTATTTTTCAGGCTGTGCAAATTTTGACGATGCCGAACAAGCGCAGCAGGTAGGAAAAATTCGCGGCACATTATGCACCATTTATCCATAATGATGACACGAAAGTTACAATTCGTTTCTCGAATCGCACAAAAACTGTGTTTTTCTTTCTAGCACATTGCACAAAAAACAATCAACAAGCCTGTAAAAACAGCAGATATTGATAAGATACATAGCAAAAAATGAGAAGCGTGCATTTTCGGAATGCGGTATAATAACGGCAGATGATATGTTTGGCCTGTGATGAGCTCACCAAACATAAGACACAGACAATTCAGAAAAGAGTGAAGCAAACGGTGTTGGACAAGATCGCACCCAAGGACCCAACGGCCAAACGCCCGGGATTTTATGTGCTGCTGGACAAGCCGGTCGGCGGCCTGCCGAGCAATGACGGCGTAGGCCGCCACCCCGTTTATATCAATGGTGACCGCCTTGTAACTTTCGCCAAGATGGTCGGCGGCATTGACGATGAGAATATTCTGGAAATGCTCCGCACGGCCAAGGGCTTCCGCAAGCTCGTGCACAGCGTCGGCGTCAGCATCGTCGGCGACCTGCCCGACAAGGTCGTGACCTTCACCCTCGGCTTCTCCGGGGAACTGGGCAGCGGCGGCAGCCGCAACAGCATGAAGATTACCACCGATGGCACCGAGCACATCATGGTCATGGATGAGCAGCAGTGGTCCGACAGCGACGAGACGCCGCAGGAGTTTCTATTCGAGCTCGTCAAACCGAAGGACATCGCCACGGCCACCGTCAAGCTCTACTTGAACGACGGCTACACAGTCCCCGAGGTTGACCCCGACCGTGGCTTTCGATACGCCCGCCTACGGCGAGATGATCGCCCGCAGCTGCCTGAGCACCGGCAACAACATCCGTATCAAGCGTGTGCTGCAGCAGCTCCGCGATGGCAAGCCCACGACGATCGCCTTCCTGGGCGGCTCCATCACACAGGGCGCGGGTGCGGTTCCCTCGCAGGAAATGTGCTACGCGCGCAAGACCTATGAGGCCATCTGCGAAAGGTACACACCCGACCACGGCGCACATGTCCGCTACATCAAAGCGGGCGTTGGCGGCACGCCCTGCCAGCTCGGCATCATCCGCTATGACCGCGACATCACCCGCGACGGTGCGGTGCAGCCCGATCTGATCATCGTCGAGTTCGCCGTCAACGACGAGGCTGACGAGACGAAGGGCCTGATGCACGAGAGCCTGATCCAAAAGATCTGGTCAGCCCCCAATGAGCCCGCCGTTGTGATGCTGTTCAGCGTTTTTGCCAACGACTGGAACCTGAAGGATCGCTTGGCTCCCATCGGTTGGCGGCATGAGCTGCCGATGGTCAATGTGCTGGACGCCGTCAGCCCGCAGTTCCGCGTTGGTGTCGGTGAGCGCAGCGTCATCACCCGCCGCCAGTACTTCTACGATGTGTTCCATCCCTCCAACAGCGGGCACCGCATCATGCGGGACTGCCTCATGTATATGCTGGACCGGCTGGACAAGCAGCAGGAAGGGCCTGCCCCGAAAGAGCTCGCCCCCTACTACGGTTTCGACTTTGCCGAGACGAAGCTGCTGGACCGCAGTGTGAACCCCTTTGACGCGGTCATCGACCCCGGCTGCTTCACCGAGACGGACACCGATTTACAGAGCGTGCCCTTCGACTTCGAGGATGTCAACACCCCCGAGTTCCCCCACAACTGGAAGAAGGGCGCGGGCGACAACCCGTTCACGATGGACATCACCTGCCGCAGCATCCAGCTCGTTTTTAAGGATTCGGGCAGCAAGGAGTTCGGCGCGGCAGTCGTCACGGTAGACGGCAAAGAGGTCGCGGCCTACGACCCGCGGCAGGCCGGTTGGACCCACTGCCATGCGGCCATTATCTTAAAGGAAGAAACCGCGCAGCGGCACCACATCGAAATCAAGATGCAGGAGCCGGGCACGGACAAAGTATTCACCATTTTAGGCTTCGGAGTTCTGTAAAGGACACGGAAGAACAGGAGAAAGCATTATGAAGAGAACCAAGAATCCCGCTAAAGAGGCTGAGTACCGCAAGCGTGCGGCCGACCTCGTTGCGCAGATGACCCTGCACGAGAAGGTCAGCCAGATGCTGAGCTGGGCTCCCGCGATCGAGCGTCTGGGCATCCCCGCTTACAACTGGTGGAGCGAGGGCATCCACGGTGTCGGCCGCGCGGGCACTGCCACCGTCTTCCCCCAGGCCATCGGCATGGCCGCCGCCTTTGACGAGGACATGATGGAGCAGGTCGGCAACGCCGTCGGCGTTGAGGCTCGCGGCAAGTACAATATGTGCCGCGCCCACGGCGACCGCGACATTTTCAAGGGTCTGACCGTCTGGGCCCCCAACATCAACATCTTCCGCGATCCCCGCTGGGGCCGTGGCCACGAAACTTACGGCGAGGATCCGTTCCTGACGAGCCGCCTCGGCGTCCGCTTTGTTGAGGGTATGCAGGGCGATGATCCCGATTACCTGCAGGCCGCCGCCTGCGCCAAGCATTTTGCCGTACACTCTGGCCCCGAAAGCGACCGCCACCACTTTAACGCCATCGTCTCCAAGCAGGACCTGTGGGAGACCTACCTGCCCGCCTTCCGCGCACTGGTCAAGGAAGCCGGTGTCGAGGCCGTCATGGGTGCGTACAACCGCACGAATGGCGAGCCCTGCTGCGGCAGCAAGACCCTGCTAAAGGATATCCTGCGTGACAAGTGGCATTTTGACGGCCACGTTACCTCCGACTGCTGGGCCATCAAGGACTTCCATACCGGCCACATGGTCACGGACGGCCCTGTAGAGTCCGTCGCACTGGCCGTCAACAACGGCTGCGACCTGAACTGCGGCGACCTTTACGTTTACCTTGAGCAGGCCGTTGCCGAGGGCAAGCTTTCCGAAGAGAAGATCGACGAGAGCCTGACCCGCCTGTATGTGACCCGCATGCGTCTGGGTATGTTTGACGCCGAGGATCAGGTTCCTTATAATAAGGTTGGCTACGACGTTGTCGACAGCGCCGAGATGAAGGCCCTGAACCTGAAAGTCGCCGACAGCATCATGACGCTGCTGAAGAACGACGGCACGCTGCCGCTGGACAAGTCCAAGCTGCACACCGTCGGTGTCATCGGCCCCAATGCCGACAGCCGCAAGGCGCTGCTGGGCAACTATGAGGGCACTGCCTCCCGCTACACCACCGTGCTGGAGGGCATTGAAGATTACCTCGGCGACGATGTGAAAGTCCGCTACTCGCAGGGCTGCCACCTCTACGCCGACAACATCCAAGGCTTGGCCGAGTCCAACGAGCTGATGAGCGAGGTCAAGGGCGTCTGCGAGGAGAGCGATGTCGTTATCGCAGTCCTCGGTCTGGATGCCGGCCTTGAGGGTGAGGAGGGCGACCAGGGCAACCAAGCCGAACCTGAAGCTCCCCGGCCATCAGGAGGAAGTCCTGAAAGCCTGCGTTGAGAGCGGCAAGCCTGTTGTTCTGGTTCTGCTGGGCGGCAGTGCATTGGCTGTCAACTATGCAGATGAGCACGCAAACGCCATTCTCGAAGCCTGGTATCCCGGTGCCCGTGGCGGCGAGGCTGTGGCCCGCGCTCTGTTCGGTGAGACGAACCCGCAGGGCAAACTGCCTGTCACCTTCTACCACAGCGACCGTGACCTGCCGGAGTTTACCGACTACGCCATGAAGGGCCGCACCTACCGCTACATGGAGAAGGAAGCCCTTTACCCCTTCGGCTACGGCCTGTCCTACACGAAGTTCGGCTTCAAGAACGCTGCTGTCAGCGCGAATGAGGCAGACTCCGACGGCCTCGATGTGACGGTGGACGTCACGAACGAGGGTTCCGTTGCGGGCCGTGAGAGCGTGGAGGTTTACGTCAAGGCCGAGCGCGAGAACACCCCGAACGCCCAGCTGAAGGGCCTTGCCAAGGTCGAGCTGCAGCCCGGTGAGACGAAGCAGGTCAAAATTCACCTGCCGCTGGCCGCCTTCGCCCTCTGCAATGAGGAAGGCACGCCGATCGTTGAGGCAGGCAGCTACAGCGTTTATGTCGGTGCTTCCCAGCCTGATGCCCGCAGCGTAGCGCTGATGGGTCAGGCCCCCGCAAAGCTGACTGTCACCCAGTCCGCAACGCAGGCCCTTGACCTGTGATTGATATTAGGAAGGAGAGACAGAACCATGCCCAAGACCGCACAAAAAGACGCTTCTGTGGCCACTGTCAAGAAACAGGGTGCCGTGATGAAGCACATTAAAAAGTACTGGCAATGGTACGCAATGATGTTCATTCCCATTGTGTACTACATCGTGTTCCGCTACATCCCGATGTTCGGCAACATTGCGTTCCGCCGCTACCGCGCCGGCAGCAGCATCTTCGGCGATGAATGGAGCGGCCTGAAGTACTTCAACCAGTTCATGAAGGATCAGAACTTCTGGCGTGCGTTCAAGAACACACTGCTGTTGAACTTCAAGTATCTGATCATCAGCTTCCCGCTGACGCTGATCTTCGCCCTGTTGCTGAACGAGGTCAAGAACGTTCACTTCAAGAAGATTGTGCAGACGATCTCCTACCTGCCCCACTTCATCTCGATGGTCATCGTTGCGGGCATGGTCCGCGAGATTCTGTCCACCAGCGGCCCCATCAACAACCTCATCACCAAGCTGGGCGGCGAGGCTATCACCTTCATCTCCCTGCCCGAGTGGTTCACGACGATCTTTGTTACCACGGGCGTATGGCAGGGCCTCGGCTGGGGCACCATCCTTTACTTGGCTGCCATGTCCGGCATCAACACCGAACTGTACGAGGCTGCTGAGCTGGACGGCGCAAACCGCTTCCAGCAGTGCCTGCACGTTACCATCCCCGCCATCCTGCCCACCATCTCCACCCTGTTGGTTCTGAACATCGGCAGCCTGTGCGGTTCCGCCGCTTTCGAGAAGGTCTTCCTGCTGTACACCCCCACCACCTATGAGACGGCCGACATCATCGCCACCTACGTCTACCGCATGGGCCTTGGCTCCGGCAACTACAGCTACGCAACGGCCGTCGGCCTGTTCCAAGGTGTCATCAACCTGGTCCTGCTCACGGTTGCCAACAAGGTCTCCTCTTGGCTGACCGGCAGCGGTTTGTGGTAATTAGGAGGATAAAATAATGGCAAAAGCAACTACTATGGGCCCCATGAAGATCAAGGAATCCGCCAGTTACCGCGTGTTCAAGGTCTTTAACGCCATCATCCTGACGCTGATCAGCGTTGCGATGCTCTACCCGTTCCTGTACTTGGTCGCCCAGTCCTTCTCCTCTACGCAGGCGATTGTTGCAGGCCAAGTCGGCCTGATCCCGAAGGACTTCAACATCTCCACATATAAATACGTCATCACCGATGGCAAGTTCATCCCCTATTACGGCAACACCATTGTGTACTCCATCATTGGCACGGTCTGCGCTCTGCTGTTCAGCGCCCTGCTGGCCTATCCCCTTTCCAAGGCGGAGCTGTACGGCGGCAAGGCCATCAACAAGTTCATCATCTTCACGATGTACTTTAGCGGCGGCATGATCCCCAACTACATTTTGATGGTTTCTTTGGGTCTGCGCGATACCGTGGCATCCTTCATCCTGCCCGGCATGATCTCCACCTACTACGTCATCCTGATGCGTTCCTTCTTCCTCACTCTCCCCCGTGAGCTGGAAGAAGCCGGCGAGATCGACGGCCTGGACTTGTGGGGCGTGTTCTGGCGCATCGCCATCCCCCTGTCCAAGCCCATCATTGCCACCATGACACTGTTCTACGTCGTCCAGTACTGGAACGACTGGTTTGATGCTTTCCTCTACTTGGATACGACCACGAAATGGCCCGTTGCCTACTATCTGCGCCAGCTCATCAGCAGCGCTTCCGGCACAAGTGCCGATGCAGGCGATGCCATGCAGATCGCTTCCAACATCAAGTCCTGCGCCATGGTGCTGACGTCCGCTCCCATCATTTGCATCTACCCCTTCATCCAGAAGTATTTCGTGCAGGGCATGATGCTGGGTGGCGTTAAGGGCTAACGTTTTCGCGTTAGTGCTCTGCGTCCCGTTTTTCCACTGTCTTAAAACCGACGCCGACTCCGGTGCCGGATGAAAGAAAACGCCTGTTTTCCCAGGGCCTTCCGGGGAGCAGGAAAAAACGTAATGGAGGTTACGAAACATGAAAAAGCTCACATCCCTCGTGCTGGCTACCGGCATGGTGCTGTCTCTGGCTGCCTGCGGCGGCTCCGGCAGCTCCACGGCTGCAAGCACCACCAACACCGGTGACAGCACTGCTACCACCGACACCGCTGCTGCGGACGAGTCGAACCTCGGCTATGAGTACGGCGAGCACTTCCACTCTGACGAGCCTGTCACCTACACGATGTTCTTCAACGACAACCCCGCCTATCCCATGAACGACAAGTGGATCAACGAGGGCGTCTTTAAGGCCATCGAGGATGCCACCAACGTCCATCTGGAACTGACCGTCGTTGACAACTCCAACTACACCGATAAGGTTTCCTTGGCCGTTTCTTCCGGCACTGCCCCCTACATCATCCCCAAGATCTACACTGAAACTGCGTATGTCACCGGCGGCGGCGTTGTCCCCGTCTCCGACTATGTCCAGTATATGCCCAACTACTCCAACTTCGTCGAGGAGTACAACATGCAGGACGACTTGGCCACCATCACGCAGGCTGACGGCAAGTACTACCGCCTGCCCGGCCTGAAGGAGACCGCTCTGCAGGATTACACCTTCCTCATCCGCAAGGACATCTTTGACGCTGCCGGCTACGATGTCACCGAGCTGGAAAAGGATTGGACCTGGGATAAGTTCGCCGACGTGTTGATCGGCGTCAAGAAGTACATGGTCGATCAGGGCATGTGCGGCGAGAATGACTACATCTGGTCCGATATGTGGTGCGGCCAGACCTCCGGTTACGGTCAGGGCGGCAACCTGCTGAAGCTGCTGGGTGCCTCCTACGATATCAACACCGGCTGGGCCATCACCACCAACTACGGTCTGGTCTATGACGCCGACAGCGATTCCTTCGTTGACGGCTCTGTCTCCGACAAATACAAGCAGGCCTACACTGTCCTGCAGAAGCTCGTCCAGAACAAGGTCCTTGACCCCGAGACCTGGACCCAGGATGACGACACCGCGCTGAACAAGTTCTACCGCGGCGAGACCGTCATCATGTCCACCAACCGTGCCCAGTACGCCGTCCAGGACGCCAAGGTCAAGGAGCAGCTGGGCGAGGGCAACTACGAGCTGTACCGCATCCTCACTCCCATCGGCACATCCGACTATCAGGCCGAGAACCAGCGCCTTGAGTGCGGTATCATGATCTCTTCCAACGCTCTGAAAGAGCTGGGCGAGGACGAGTTCATCAAGATGATGCGCTTTGTTGACTGGCTGTGGTACTCTGACGAGGGCCTGACCCTGACCAAGTGGGGCAAAGAGGGCGAGACCTACACCGTCACCGACGGCGCTTACAGCCTGACCCCCGGTTACTACTGCAAAGGCCTGTCCATCGGACAGACCTCCGACGATCAGATCGACCTGCGTGAAGAGCTGGGCTACGCCTGCGGCAACTTCATGTATGGCGGCAACACCGAGCTGCTGACCAGCAACTTCACCGAGGATCTGCGTGACTTCTACGACCGTCAGGGCCAGTACCGCAAGCTGCGCCCGCTGGATCCCACCGTTACCTTCGACGAGGATCAGCTGGAGATGCTGAACCTGTGGGGCACCCCCATGACCGATACCGTCAACGCTTGGACCTGCAAGTTTGCCATGAATCAGGCCGACATCAACAACGATTGGGATACCTACGTTGCTGAGGTCGAAGCCCAGAACATGCAGAACATCGTTGATATGTACAACGACACCTACAACGCAAGCAAGTAATTTGTTTGGAAACTGACTGTCCCTGCGACAGTGATGCAACTGCCGGGGGCAGCCTCACGTAACAACATGGGGCTGCCCCCGGTTTGCTGTTTATGGTACGCAAGTACCGCGCCCCGGTGACGGGGCGCACCGTGTGTGCCCGACACGGCCATGTCGGACCTGCACGGCACTTCCCGTCACATCCCCTTACCCTTATGAAAAGGAGCTGTTCCTTATGAAACGCACCGATTTCAGCGTCGACTGGCTGTTTGCCGCCTGCGCGCCGGATACTGAGCTGTTGCCTTGGAACGCGCAGTTCACCCCCGTCGACCTGCCCCACGATTGGCAGATTCGCCACGCGGACGATCTGTACCGCGATGGCACGCTGTTCTACCGCAAATATTTCTTTGTCACTGATGTGCCCGGCACCCGCCGCATGCTTTGGTTCGGCGGGGCCTACATGGATACGACCGTTTTCGTCAACGGCACCGAAGTCGGCCAATGGAAGTACGGCTACACGTCGTTCTGGTTCGACATCACCGACGCGCTGCATGAGGGCCAGAACGAGGTTCTTGTCCGCTGCAATCTGCGCCACCCCAACTCCCGCTGGTACTCCGGTGCGGGCCTGTACCGCAATGTGGAACTGTGGGAGGCTCCCGACCTCCACTTGATGCCCGATGGACTGTATGTAGCTGCCAAAGAGGGCGACAACGGCGCTTGGACCGTGGCCGTCACTGCTGAGGCGGGTTCCGTCACCGCCGCCAGCACGGGCCGCACGCTGACGCTGCATCTGACCGATGATAACGGCAGCCTTCTTGGCACTGCCGCCATCCCTGCCGATGCATGGGCTGCTCTCCCCTCCCCCGATGGCTGGCGCACGGGCAAGGAAACTGCGATTTACAAAGCTTCGCACACCTTCACGCTGCAAGACCCCGCTTTGTGGGACTTGGACGCGCCGAACTTCTACCACATCACGGCAGAGTTAACCGGCGCCGATGGCGTTACCGACACACTAACCACCCGCTTTGGCTGCCGCACCATCGAAGCCACACCCGACTGCGGGCTGCTGGTGAATCACAAGCGCGTTTTGATCAAGGGCGTCTGCATCCACCACGATTTCGGCTGTCTCGGTTCGGCGTTTGAGTACAGCGCCGCCAAGCGTCAGCTTGAAATCCTCAAGTCCATGGGGGTTAACAGCATCCGCACAGGTCACACACCGCCCGCGCCGCAGTTCATGGATCTGGCCGACGAGATGGGCATTTTGATGGATGTCGAGAGCTTCGACTGCTGGCGCAGCGGCAAGAACCCTTACGACTACGGCCGCTTCTTTGACGAGTGGCAGGAAAAGGATGTTGCTGCCTGGGTCCGCCGCGACCGCAACCACCCAAGCCTGCTGTTCTGGTGCATCGGCAACGAGATCTACGACACCCACGCGGGTTCCGAGGGCGCGGACACAATGCGGATGCTGCTGGCCGAGGTCGCCGCGCACGACCCTGCGCGCAACGGCATCCCAACGCTCGGTTCCAACTACATGCCGTGGGAAAATACACAGCACTGTGCCGATATCATCAAGGTCGCGGGCTATAATTACGGCGAGCGCCTCTACGCCAGCCACCACGAGAAGCACCCCGACTGGGTCATCTACGGCAGTGAGACATCGTCCATCGTGCAGAGCCGCGGCATCTACCACTTCCCGCTTTCGCAAAGCCTGCTGTCTGATGATGACCTGCAGTGCTCAAGCCTGGGCAACAGCCGCACGAGTTGGGGCGCGGAGAGCTGGGATGTCTGCCTGCAGAGCGAGCAGCGCTGGCCGTTCACGCTGGGGCAGTACCTTTGGACCGGGTGGGATTACATCGGCGAGCCGACACCTTACCACACGCGCAGCAGCTATTTCGGCACGATTGACACGGCAGGCTTCCCGAAGGACGCCTACTACGTTGTGCAGGCCGCGTGGCTCGACCCCAAAACACACCCAATGGTACACCTGTTCCCCTACTGGGACTTCAACGAAGGGCAGCTGATTGACCTCTGCGCTTGCACCAACGCCCACAGCGTAGAACTGTTTGTGAACGGCGAGAGCCTTGGCCGCAAGGTGCTGGATTCCGCCAAGGGCCGTACCGCCAGCTGGCAGGCAGCCTACCACCCCGGCAGCGTCAAGGTCGTAGCCTACGATGAAAACGGCAAGGCCGTGGCAACCGACGAGCAGGATTCCTTCGATGACAGTGCTATGGTCTGCCTGCAGGCTGACCGCAAGACGATTTCCGGCGATGGCCGTGAGCTTGCGTTTATCACAATCACAACCCGCGATAAGAACGGCAACCCTGTGCGCAACGCGAACGACCGCGTGGCGGTCCGCGTAAATGGCGCGGGTGTGCTGGTGGGCCTTGACAACGGCGACAGCGCCGACCCCGACGAGTACCAGACCGACAGCCGCCGCCTTTTCAGCGGCATGCTGCTGGCCGTTGTGGCGGGCAAT
>OBLG01002312.1_pt1 | contig 12120 bp, 10 predicted proteins | sample 1517451 | NCBI WGS metagenome assembly OBLG01 (sample SAMN04571694, study PRJEB22368) | human gut metagenome | biome: human gut; material: stool | host: Homo sapiens | place: Luxembourg | collected 2012-06-29
CCAAGCTCAAGGAGGGCGAGATGAAGGAGCTGAACCTGATCGTCAAGGCCGACGTGCAGGGCTCGGCGGAGGCCGTCAAGGCCTCGCTCGAGAAGCTCTCGAACGAGGAGGTCCGCGTCAAGGTCATTCACGCGGGCGTCGGCGCGATCAACGAATCCGACATTCTGCTTGCCTCCACCTCCAACGCCATCGTGATCGGCTTCAACGTCCGTCCGAACGAGCTGGCGCAGGCGGCAGCCAAGCGCGACAAGGTCGATATGCGCATGTACCGCGTCATCTACGACGCGATCAACGAGATCGGCGACGCCATGAAGGGTATGCTCGCCCCGAAGTACCGCGAGGCCATCATCGGCCACGCCGAGGTGCGCCAGACCTACAAGGTCTCCACCGTCGGCACGGTCGCGGGCTGCTACGTCAAAGACGGCAAGATCACCCGCGACGCGCAGGTGCGCGTCCTGCGTGACAACGTCGTCATCCACGAGGGCGTGCTCGGCTCGCTGCAGCGCTTCAAGGACTCGGTCAAGGAGGTCGCGCAGAACTACGAGTGCGGCATGTCCATCGACAAGTTCAACGACATCAAGGAAGGCGATATTTTTGAATGCTTCGTCATGGAGCAGATCAAGGACTGAGCCTGACGCTTTTCAAATCAGAAGGAGGCTCTTATGGCATCCAATCGAATCGGAAGAATCAATGAAGAGATCCAGCGCGAGCTTTCGGATCTGATCCGCGGGCTCAAGGACCCGCGCGTGCAGACGATGCTCTCGATCACGCGCGTGGATACGACGAGCGACCTGCGCTATGCCAAGGTGCATATCAGCGTTCTGGAGGAATCGCGTGAGAACGAGGCCATGAAGGGCCTCCGCTCCGCGGGCGGCTGGCTGCGGCGTGAGCTCGGCCAGAAGCTCCAGCTTCGCTATACGCCGGAGCTGGTGTTTGAGCTGGACGACTCGCTCAAATACGGCGCGCACATGTACGACCTGCTCAGCCGCCTGAGCGCGCAGGAAAAACGTGAGGAGCCGGAGCATGATGACAATACATGAGACCGCGCAGTTCCTGCTGGCAAACGACCGCTATGTGATCCTGACCCATCGCCGCCCCGACGGAGACACCGTCGGGTGCGCCGCCGCGCTCTGCCGCGCGCTGCGTGCGCTCGGAAAGCAGGCGGACGTGCTGGAAAACCCGCAGTTCACAAAGCGTCTGCGCCCGTATGTGGCGGGGCTGACCTGCCAAAGCGCCGCGCCCGACCGGACCGTCATCTCCACGGACATCGCCTCCGAGGGGCTGCTGTCCTTCGGCGCCGAGCCGCTTGCGGCGCGGCTGGCGCTGGTGATCGACCATCACGGCAGCAACTCGCTCCCCTGTGACAAAAAGCTCGTCCTGCCCGACCGCGCGGCCTGCGGCGAGATCATCTACGCGCTTCTGCGCGAGATGGATGCGCCGCTTGACAAGGCGACCGCCGAGGCGCTCTACGTCGCGGTATCGACCGACACGGGCTGCTTCAAATACTCCAACGTCACCGGAAACACGCTCCGCGTGGCTGCCGATCTCATCGAATGCGGCGCGGACGTCGCGCCGATCAACAAAGCATTTTTTGACACCAAGAGCTTTGCGCGGCTGAAGCTCGAGGCGCGGCTGACCACGCACGTCGAGCTGTACGCGCAGGGTCTTGTCGGGCTGTGCACGCTCCCGCAGCGCTGGATCGACGAGCTGGCGATCTCGGAGGACGACATCGACTCCATCTCCGGCTTTGCCCGCGCGATCGAGGGCGTCGAGATCGGCATCATGATCCGCGAGGTCGAAGGCGGCATGGGAAAGCTCTCCCTGCGCACCAGCCCGCGCTATGACGCCTGCGCGCTGTGCCAGCAGCTTGGCGGCGGCGGACACGCCGCGGCCGCCGGAGCCTCGGTCGCAGGCGGCATCGAGGGTGCAAAAAAGGCAATTTTGGACGTGCTCGCGGCAAGCGGCATCAAGCTCTGATATGGCAAACGGGATCATCATTGTAGACAAGCCCTCCGGCTGGACCAGCCAGGATGTGGCGGCAAAGCTGCGCGGCGTGTTCCATGAGCGCCGCGTCGGTCACGGCGGAACGCTCGACCCGATGGCAACGGGCGTGCTGCCTGTTTTTGTGGGCCGCGCCACACGCGCGGCAGAATTCATGGAATCGGCGGAAAAAGAATATGTCGCGGGTCTGCGGCTCGGTCTTGTCACCAACACGCAGGATACGAGCGGCGAAACGCTCGCCGAGCACCCCGTCAGCGTCACAAAGGAGGCGCTGGAGCGCGTGCTCCGGCAGTTTACGGGCCCCATGGAACAGCTTCCGCCCATGTACTCGGCGATCAAGATCGGCGGCAAAAAGCTCTATGAGCTGGCGCGCAAGGGTCAGGAGGTCGAGCGGCAGCCCCGCCCCGTCACCATCCACGAGCTGGAGCTTCTGGACGGCGCGGGCAGCGATTGGACGCTCCGCGTGCGCTGCTCCAAGGGAACGTATGTCCGCACGCTCTGCCATGACATCGGCGCGGCACTCGGCTGCGGCGGCTGCATGTCCGCGCTTCGCCGGACGGCGGCGGGCGGCTTCACGCTCCGTCAGGCCGTCACGATGCAGCAGATCTTAGACTTTGCGGCGGAAAACGACCCGCAGGCGCTGCTCATGCCCGTGGACGCGCTCTTTTCCCGTCATCCGGCGCTCATCGTCACGATGGGACAGGCCGCCCGTATCCGCAACGGCGCGGACGTGCGCGACCGGAGCTTCCCCGACGGGACCTTCCGCGTCTATGCCGAGGACGGGAATTTTCTCATGCTTGGCAGGTCGGAGGGCGGCACGCTCTCCGTCATCAAGAATTTTTTCGAGGTAACATAACTTGGACACTCCACGCGCAGTTGCGCTCGGTTTTTTTGACGGCGTTCACATCGGCCACGGCGCGCTGCTGCGCCGCACACGCGCGGCGGCTGACAGACTCGCCATCCCGGCGGCGGCCATGAGCTTTGACGCGCATCCGTCCCGGCTGCTCTGCGCGGCCCCCGCGCCGCTTTTGAGCACGATGGACGAGCGCACGCTCCTGATGCAGCGTCTCTACGGCATGGACGAGGTGATCTTTGAGCACTTCGACCGCGCCATGATGGAAATGCCTTGGGAGAAATTTTTTGAGGAATATCTGGTCGGGCGGCTGCGCGCGGCGCACATCGTCTGCGGGCACGACTATCGCTTCGGCTTTCACGGCGAGGGCACCGCGGCGCTTTTGCAGGCGGCCTGCGCCGCGCACGGCATCGGCTGCGAGATCGTGCCGCAGGTGACGCTGGACGGCGTCCGCGTCAGCTCGACCGTCATCCGCGAGCAGCTTGAGCGCGGCGATGCGGAGACGGCGCGGCGCTTTCTCGGCCATCCGCACCTCGTCTCCGGCATTGTCTCGCACGGCAGCCACCTCGGGCATACGCTCGGCTTCCCGACCGCCAATCTCCCCTTTGAGCCGGATGTCCTCGTTCCGCCGCACGGCGTCTACGCCGCCCGCGCGGAGCTGGACGGAGCGGACTACGACGCGGTCGTGAACATCGGCGTCCACCCCACTGCCGGGAGCCTTCCCGCACCGGTTCTGGAGGCCAATCTTCTCGACTTCCGCGGCTCGATCTACGGCCGCACACTGCACGTCTGGCTGTACAAAATGCTCCGTCCGGAGCAGCGCTTTGCCTCGCTGGACGCGCTCAGGGCGCAGATCGCGCACGACGCAGATACAACGCGCACCTTTTTTCACGCGACATAAAATAAGGACTTCCGGTGAATGACCGGAAGTCCTTATTTTTAGGCCGCAGTTCCAAACGCTCACGCTTTTTCGCGAATATAGAAGAAGATCTCCGTGATATATTCGTTTTCATCGCCGGAGGAGATATAGTCGTTGATGCAAAACTCATACGCGTCCGAGAGGATCTCCAGCCGATGCTCCTCGCAGAAGCGCAGCAGCTTCTGATAGGACGTGTCCTCGGACAGATAGGTGCCGCAGTGGTAAATACACGCCGCCCTTCCCTTGGGAAGCAGGCGGATGTTCTGCGCCTTATCTGTTTTCTCGATGGGCAGAAAGGCGATGCTCGCCTCCGTATAGCGCCCCTGCAAAATGTGCTCGTAGGGCACGATGACGCCCGTCTGAAAGAAGATCGGAAGCTCGTCCCTCAGCGCCTGCGAGAAGCATTTTTTGGTCGCAATGCTGATCTCCCGGAACGAGCGCGGCGCCTCCACCCCGGCGTAGAGCAGATACCGCTCCGGCACCTCCTTGATCGTCACCTCCTGATTCTGCTCATGAAACGCCTTCACGTTTTCCATCTGCCGGCACCGGTGCGCAAGGCGGTTTCGCACGAGCTGCAAATGCGTGATCTGCTGGTCAAGCACCGTCAGCTGCTTTCTCAGTGCGACGATCGAGGTGTCGATCGTGTAGTTTTTCATGTGCTCCTGAATCTCGCCCAGCGAAAAGCCCATCGCCTTCATAATGAGGATCGTATCGAGATAATCGATCTGCTTCGCCGTGTAATACCGGTATTTGTTGCTCGGATCGACGTAGGCCGGCTGAAACAGGCCGATCTTGTCGTAGAAGATCAGCGTCTGCTTGGAGATATTCTGATACCCGGCAAGCTCGCCGATGGAAAACATATCTTTCATAAAAACCCCTTGACACTATAGTTACTATATCCTTTATTATATAGACAGTTCAGAAATAATCAAGCAGGAGCATTTGAAAATGAATTGTTTTGAAAGCAGAATCTCGTATCCGCAGTTTCTAAAATATCTGGTCCCGTCTGTGCTGACCATGATCTTCCTCTCGTTCTATACGACCATCGACGGATTTTTCGTATCCCGCTACGCTGGGTCTGACGCGCTTGCGGGCATCAACATCGTCATCCCGGTCACATGTGTCATCTTCGGCACCTCCGTCATGCTCGCGACCGGCGGCGGCGCGATCATCGGCGAAAAGCTGGGCCAGCGCAAAACGCGCGAGGCCAACGAGATCTTCACGTTTATCACGATCGTGCTGCTCGTGCTCTCGGTGCTGTTCACCGTCGCCGGCATTGTGTTTCTGAAGCCGATCTGCATTTTCCTTGGCAGCAGCGAGCGCCTTCTGGAGCATGTTCTCCCGTATGCCTTCGTCATCTTTCTGGGCAGCATCCCGATGTCCTTCAAGCTCTTTTTCGAGTATCTGGTGAGAACCGACGCAAAGCCGCAGGTCGGCCTGCTGATGTCGCTGACCGGCCTCGTCCTCAACGTCGTCTTTGACTACATCCTCGTGGCGGTCTTCAAGATGGGCACGCTCGGCGCGGCGCTGGGCACGCTGCTCTCCATCACGGTGAGTATGCTGATCGGGCTGGGATACTTCCTCAGGCTCGGCCACATCCGATTCTGCAAGCCGAAGGCAAACTGGGCGGTGCTCGTCAAGTCCTGCACCAACGGAAGCAGCGAAATGCTGACCGAAATGTCCACCGGCATCACCACGTTTTTATTCAACATCATCATCATGAAATACCACGGCGAGGACGGCGTTGCCGCGGTCACGATCATCATGTACATCTATTACTTCTTCATTTCCTTCTACATGGGGATCGCCGTCGCCGCCGCACCGATCGTCAGCTTCAATGTCGGCGCCCGCAACTACGAGAAGATCCATGAAACGACGCGCTACAGCTTCATCACCATCGCCATCACGTCTGTGCTGATTCTGGCTGTCTCGCTGCTGCTCGGTCAGCAGATCATCCACCTGTTTGTGGGCGGCGGCCATGTCTTTGACCTGACATGGGAGGGCCTGAAGCTGTTCTGCCCGGTCTTCCTGTTCATCGGCCTGAACGTCTTTCTCTCCGGGTATTTCACAGCGCTTGGAAACGGCTTTATTTCCGCGCTCATTTCCACGCTGCGCTCGCTGATCCTTGTTGTTGTGTTCATCCTGATCCTCCCCAGGATCATCGACGTAGACGGCATCTGGCTGACCATGCCGCTGTCTGAGGCTGTGACCATCTTCGTCGCTGTTTCTCTCTACCGCACACACGGAAAGCGTTTTCTGCAAAAAACCGCATAAGCAAAATATCCTCCGTATGCTTCCTGCATACGGAGGATATACTTTTTATGGAAACCGTTTTACTCTGCTGTTTCAGCGGCGGGCGTTCTGCGGAACATGTCGTAGTATTTGGTCGTTTTCAGGCGGTAGAGCATCAGAAGCCCGCGCACGCAAAGCTCCGTGGCCATGCTGATCCACATGCCGCAAAGGCCGAGCCGCGGGACAAGCAGCAGCGCAAGACCAAGACGCACGACCCAGATGCTGCCGAGGTTCAGAAGGCTCGGCACCAGCGTATCGCCCACGCCGCGCAGTGCGCCTGCCGCGACGATCGATGCGCCGTAGAGCGGCTCTGCGAGCAGCCCGATGCGAAGCGCCTTCGTTGCAAGCGCCCGTACCGCCGTGACCGGCGTCAGAACGCGGAAGACCAGCGGGCAGAGGAAGAACATCAGAAGTGCGGTGACGCCCATCAGCGCCGCGCCCATGGCGGTGCAGATGTTGCCGTAGCGCTTGGCGACGTCGCTCTCACCGGCGCCCGCACGCCGCCCGACAAGCGTCGTCGCCGCCGTGCCGACACCAAAGCCGGGCATGTAGCAAAGGCCCTCCGCCGTCACCGCGAACGAGTTTGCCGCGATGGACACCGCGCCGAGCGGCGCAATGATGATCGTCTGCGCAACCATCGCGCCGCTGGTTGCGATCTCCTGTACCGCGACGGGCGTGCCGATCTTCAGTGCCTTGTGCAGGATCTCCGCATCGAACTTACCGCGCTCCTTGCGGTTCAGCCGGAGCTGGGGATTGCAGAAGCAGCAGCGCCACGCCATGGCAAGGCTGACGACCGCACAGGCGCACGCCGTGCCGATACCGGCGCCCATGACGCCGTATTTCGGGATAAAAATGGCGTTGAACACCACGTCCAGCACGCACATTGCGGCGTTGAGGATGCTCGGCGTGAGCATGTCGCCGCTGCATTGCAGGCAGGACGAGGAAAACGAATTGAGCTGTGAAAACGGCAGCATGCACGCAAACACGAGGAAATACGCCGTGGCGTCATGCCGGATGTTCTCCTCGCCGCCGAGCCACGCGGGCAGAGACGGCCCGATCAGAAGCCCCAGCACGCACAAAAGCCCCGACACCACAAATGCCGCGGCAAGCCCGTGGCGGATGACGTTGCGGGCGTCCTGCTCGCGCCGGCCGCCGATGTGGTGCGCCACCTGCACGGAAAATCCGGCAGAAACGGCGTAGGTCACGCCGCTGAGAAGCCACGTGCTGGTGGAGACGAGTCCGATGGCGGCCGAGGCGTTCGCGCCCAGCGCACCGACCATTGCGGAGTCGATATACTGCATCACGATCGTGGTGATCTGTGTCAAAATCGCGGGCAGACTCAGGTGCCATACCTCTTTGACCTGCGGTCTGAGCTCCCTCCAGTTCTGATTGCGCATCCAAACCCTCCGTCCGCCGTTTGCCGGCTGATAATGCCCCGTATGCAAAATTGAGCATATCATACCCGCGATGGCATGTCAAGCCATGCACCGGCGCGGCACGTATGTCCGCCGTTCACGCACTCGCAAAGTGAGGCTTGCACCGCCGGAAAATGCAGGAAGGCACGAATAGCACCCTAAAATCGTCACTATGACGGTTGCAGAGTTCGGAAAAACATGGTATGATATGAGCTAAGCCGCGCACCGGCCGGCAGGGCTTCTCCTGTATCCGCCGTGCGCTCCATCTCGGCTCCGCACATGCGGAGAATTTTGAAAGGCAGTATCTACATGACATATCAGATCATTTCCGACAGCACCTGCGACCTCAGCCCCGAGCAGATCGAGCGGTACAACATCCGCCTCATGCCGCTCTTTGTCCATCTTGGCGACGGCGAATACCGCGACGGCGTGGACATCCACCCCGACGATATCTACGCCCATGTCGCGGCAGGCGGCGCGCTGGCCTCGACCGCGGCGGTCAATCTGGCGGACTATGTGCAGGTCTTTTCGGAGTATTCCCGAAAGGTCGATTTTGTGATCCACATCGACATTTCCTCCGATTTTTCCTCCTGCTATCAAAACGCATGTCTGGCGGCGTCCGGATATGACAATGTCTACGTCGTTGACTCGCGCAATCTCTCCACGGGCCACGGGCTTGTGGTGCTCGAGGCGGTGCGCCTTGCCGAAAGCGGCATGGAGCCGAAGGAGATCGTCCGCCGCCTCAACGAGCTGACCGCCCGTGTCCGGGCGAGCTTCATCCTCGACCAGCTGGAGTACATGAAAAAGGGCGGCCGCTGCTCGTCGGTCGCCGTGCTGGGCGCAAATCTCCTGCGCCTGCGCCCCTGCATTCAGGTCAAGGACGGAAAAATGGGCGTCGAGAAGAAGTACCGCGGCAGCTTTGAGAAGTGCGTCCGCGATTACATCTCCGACCGTCTCGCGGGACGAAGCGACCTTGACCTGCGGCGCGTGTTCATCACGCACTCCGGCGTGAGCCCCGAGGTCGTGCAGATGGCGGTCGAGACGCTTCGGAGCCTTCAGCCGTTTGAGGAGATCTGCGTCACGCGCGCGGGCTGCACCGTTTCAAGCCACTGCGGCCCCGGCACCCTCGGCGTCCTGTTCATCGAAAAATAAGCAGCCGCGCCGCCCTTCTTCGGAAGGGCGGCGCGGTTGAGCTTGTCAAAAAGCATTTTATTCGCGCCTGCGGGCGCGAACTCTACGAGGTTTATTTGACAGTCTGTTGCGCCGCCTTCTGGCGGCGCGGTTTTTATGGTATCAAACGGAGAACAGCAGCTCCGTATAATTCGGGTACGGCCAGTAGTCCTTATCGACGAGCTGCTCAAGCTGGTCGATCAGTTCGCGCACGGCGTTCATTTTGGCAAGGATCGTGTCGTGATAGTACGTCACAAGATTCTCCTGCGTACAGACCGGCTCGTTCTGAAGCGCCGTCTTGAGGTCGAGCATCCGGTCCATCAGCGAATCGCAGAGCGTGCTGACCGTCGCGGCCAGCGCGCTTTCCGTCCGGCAGGAGACGCCCGCCGCCTTCTTGTGCGCGATGGTCTGACAGAGCTTATCTGCGTAGGATGAAGCCGCGCCGAGGATGTGGTGCTGCACCATATCGACCAGCGTTCCCGCCTCGATGCCGATGACCTTGCAGTATTTTTCCATGTGGATCTCATGCCGCGCCATCATTTCCGCCTCGGAATAGACGCCGTGGGCGGTCATCAGCCGGATGTTCTTCGGAAGGATGTAGGCGGGGATCGCCTCGGCGGCGCTGCGGAGATTTACAAGGCCGCGCTGCTCCGCCTCGCGCACCCAGCTCTCGTCGTAGCCGTTGCCGCTGAACAAGATGCGCTGATGCGCGGCGAAGGCGCGCTTGATCAGATCATGCAGTGCCGACGGGAAATCCTCCGCCGCCTCCAGCTCCTCGGCAAACTGCCGCAGCGCCTCTGCCATGACGGTGTTGAGGATGGTGTTGGGGCCGGCGATCGACTGGCTCGAGCCGAGGCTCCGGAATTTGTTTCCGGTGAACGCGAGCGGCGAGGTGCGGTTTCGGTCGGTCGTGTCCTTCGGGATGGCGGGGAGCACGTCCACGCCGATGCGCAGGCTCTTGCGCGTGCAGTCGGTGTAGTCGTGGTCGTTCACGATGCTGTCCACGATGGCCTCCAGCTCTTCGCCGAGGAAGATCGAGAGGATCGCGGGCGGCGCCTCCTGCGCGCCGAGGCGGTGGTCGTTTCCGGCAAACGCGACCGAGCAGCGCAGAAGCTCCTGATACTCGTCCACGCCCTTGATGAACGCCGCCAGGAACAGCAAAAACCGCGCGTTCTGGCTGGGCGTGCTGCCCGGAGAGAACAGGTTGTCGCCGCCGTCGGTCGCCAGAGACCAGTTGTTGTGCTTGCCGCTGCCGTTCACGCCCGCGAAGGGCTTTTCGTGCAGCAGGCAGATCAGCCCGTGCCGCTCGGCGACCCGCTTCATGATCTCCATCGTGAGCTGGTTCTGGTCGTTTGCGGAATTGGCGTCGGTGTAGATCGGCGCCATCTCATGCTGCGACGGCGCGACCTCGTTGTGCTTGGTCTTGGACAGGACGCCGAGCTTCCAAAGCTCCTCGTCCAGCTCCTGCATATATGCCGCGACGCGCGGGCGGATGGAGCCGAAATAGTGGTCGTCCAGCTCCTGCCCCTTGGGCGGTCTCGCGCCGAAAAGCGTCCTGCCGCACAGGCGCAGATCCTCGCGCCGGAGGTAAAGCTGCTTGTCGATGAGGAAATACTCCTGCTCCGGGCCGACCTCGGCAAAGATCTTCTGCGTCTTGTCGTCTCCGAACAGGCGCAGGATGCGCACGGCCTGACGGCTGACGGCGTCGATGGAGCGCAGCAGCGGCGTCTTTTTGTCGAGCGCCTCGCCGGAATACGAGCAGAAAACGGTCGGGATGCAGAGGCTGCCGTCCTTGATGAAGGCGAAGGCGGTGGGGTCCCATCCGGAGTAGCCTCTGGCCTCAAACGTGGCGCGCAGGCCGCCGGAGGGGAAGGATGAGGCGTCCGGCTCGCCGCGGACGAGCTCCTTGCCGGAGAAGTCCATAATGACCCGTCCGCCGCCGACGGGGTGGATGAAGCTGTCGTGCTTCTCGGCGGTCACGCCGGTGAGCGGCTGGAACCAGTGGGTGAAATGGGTCGCGCCGTGCTCCAGCGCCCAGACCTTCATGCCGTCGGCGATGTCGTTTGCGACGTCGAGCGAAAGCGGCGTGCCCGACGCCAGACATTTCTTCCATGCCTGAAATGCAGAACCGGAGACATACTGCTGCATTGCGGCCTCGTTAAAAACGTTGCTTCCAAACAATTCCGGGATCTTTTCTTTCGACTGCATGAATGGTTCCTCCTTATTATAAAAATATGAAAATCATCGATTTTCGCGCACAAACACACATTTGCGCGAATACGCACCGATTTTACAGGAAATACGCCCCAGCGTCAAGAGCAGAAATCAACGGAATCCCTCTCATCGCAGTCCGGAATCTCCTTCATGTTTCACAAAATTTTGCATTTTGCGAACATTTCACTTGCAAAACGCCGACCGCTGGCGTATAGTAAACTCGTACCGTCCTGCATGGGCGGCGCCATACGGCTCTGTTTGTCTGCTTTCCCCGAAGGCGGACATTTCCTTTTCCGGCGTGTTTTTTGCACCGGGACCCACAACACAGCATCCCCTTCCGGCGGATGCGGCAAGGAGGAACCCAACATGTACGAAGCTGGATTCATCGGCGCGGGCAATATGGGCGGCGCGCTGGCGCAGGCGGCGGCGAAGGCCGTCGGCGCGGAAAACATCATCCTGACCTGCAAGACGCGGGCGCACACGCTCGCGGCGGCGGAGCGTCTCGGCTGTGCGAGCGGCTCTGCCGAGGAGATCGCAAAAAGCAGCCGCTTTGTCTTTCTCGGCGTCAAGCCGCAGATGCTCCCGGAGGCAGCGCAGGCGCTCCGCGCGCCGCTTGCGGATGCAGACTGCGTGCTGGTCTCCATGCTGGCGGGCGTGACGCTCGAAAAGCTTGAGGCGGCATTCCCCGGCGTGCGCATTCTGCGCATCATGCCGAACACACCCTGCGCGGTCGGCAGCGGCATGATCCAGTTCTGCCGCGGAAGCCTCGCCACGGAGCGAGACGCAGAGGAGTTTCGCATCCTGATGGCGCGTGCGGGCAGGCTTGACGAGATCCCCGAGGGGCTCGTCGACGCAGCCAGCGCGGTGGCCGGCTGCGGGCCCGCGTTTGCGTATATGTTCGTGCAGGCGCTGGCCGACGGCGGCGTGGCGTGCGGCCTTCCGCGTGCAAAGGCGACCGAGTATGCGGCGCAGATGCTCCTTGGCAGCGCGCAGATGGTGCTTTCGGGTGTCTCGCACCCGGAAAAGCTCAAGGACGAGGTGTGCAGCCCCGGCGGCAGCACCATCGCGGGCGTGCAGGCGCTGGAAAACGGCGCGTTCCGCGCCGCGTGCATGAATGCGGTCACGGCCGCATTTGAAAAGACAAAGCAGCTCGGCTGACAGCAATGCGCGTGCCGCCCGAAAGTCGGATGGTCGTAAAACGGTTTCCGTCCCGGCACCCCTTGCCTCTCCCTGTGGGAGAGGTGGCCGAGCGCAGC
>OBLG01002335.1_pt1 | contig 12050 bp, 9 predicted proteins | sample 1517451 | NCBI WGS metagenome assembly OBLG01 (sample SAMN04571694, study PRJEB22368) | human gut metagenome | biome: human gut; material: stool | host: Homo sapiens | place: Luxembourg | collected 2012-06-29
GAATTACGAACGAATGTGAGTAAGGCGACCTTGTTCCAACCTGGGCTCAATTTAGTCGGATTGTCTGAGGGGGAACAGTAAAACAGCTTTGCTGCTTTCTGTTATTCCCCTTTCGTCATGGCTTACGCCACGACACTTTCCCCGCACGCGGGGACAGCTTTTGGTTAACGGTAGCACGTCAGCCTCGTTCTTCGACGCAGAAATTCATCGTCGAAGCTGCGTCGGAGAAAAAAGCCAGACATTTAGCCTGTTTCGACGATAGTGACGCAAGTGACGCAGATGTGCAGGAGTTTACCTTCTCTCTTAAAACAGTCCCGATATCATTCCGTTTTCGTCCACGTCTATGCGCTCCGCCGCCGGGACCTTGGGAAGGCCGGGCATTGTCATTATGTCTCCGGTCAAGGCAACTATGAAGCCCGCTCCCGCGGATACCTTAACGCTGCGCACGGTCACGGTGAAGCCCGTCGGCGCGCCGAGCTTTGTTTGGTCGTCGGAAAAGCTGTATTGCGTTTTTGCCATGCATACGGGCATATTGCCAAAGCCCAGCTCCGTAAGCCTTGCAATCTGCTTCTTCGCCGCCGGCGCAATGCTCGCGCCGTCCCCGCCGTATATGCGCCGCACTATTGCGTCTATCTTTTGCTCTATGGTCATGTCCGCATCGTAGGCGAAGGTGAAGCTGCCCTTCTCCTCCTCGCACAGGCGCACAACCTCGCGCGCAAGCGCCTCGCCGCCGCGTCCGCCGTCCGCCCAAACGGTCGAAAGCACGGTGTTCACGCCCAGCTCGCGGCATTTTTCTATTATAAAATCAATCTCCGCGTCCGTATCCGTTGGGAAGCGGTTCACCGCCACAACGCACGGCAAGCCGAACACGTTCTTTATGTTGGACACATGCCTTAAAAGATTCGGCACGCCCCTTTCAAGCGCGGGTATGTTCTGCTCCGTAAGCTCGGTCTTTGCAAGGCCGCCGTGCATCTTCAGCGCGCGCACCGTTGCAACTATAACTACCGCGTCCGGCGTAAGGTTCGCCATGCGGCACTTTATGTCAAGGAACTTCTCCGCGCCCAAATCCGCGCCGAAGCCCGCCTCCGTAACGGCATAATCGCCCATCTTCAGCGCCATGCGCGTAGCCATAACGCTGTTGCAGCCGTGGGCAATGTTTGCAAACGGCCCGCCGTGCACGAACGCGGGCGTACCCTCAAGCGTCTGCACAAGGTTTGGCTTTATTGCGTCCTTCAGCAGCGCCGTCATGGCTCCCGCCGCCTTCAGCTCTGCGCAGGTAACGGGCTTATCGTCATATGTGTAGCCCACTATCATGCGCCCCAGCCTCTCCTTCAGGTCTGCTATGCCCGTTGAAAGGCACAGCACGGCCATAATCTCGCTTGCAACGGTAATGTCGAACCCGTCCTCCCTGGGCGTGCCGTTCACCTTGCCGCCAAGGCCGTCCACTATGAAGCGGAGCTGACGGTCGTTCATGTCCATGCAGCGCTTCCATGTTATCCTGCGCGGGTCTATGTTAAGGGCGTTGCCCTGCTGAATATGGTTATCGAGCATAGCCGCAAGCAGATTGTTTGCCGCGCCTATGGCATGGAAATCGCCGGTGAAGTGCAGATTTATGTCCTCCATGGGCACCACTTGGGCATATCCGCCGCCCGCCGCGCCGCCCTTTATGCCGAATACAGGCCCCAACGAAGGCTCCCTCAGCGCAACAACGGCATCCTTGCCAATGCGCCTTAACCCGTCCGCAAGGCCAATCGTGGTGGTGGTTTTGCCCTCACCGGCGGGGGTGGGGGTTATGGCGGTAACAAGCACCAGCCTGCCGTCCTTCCGCTGCGTCTCCTTCAAAAGGGCGGGGTCAATCTTGGCCTTGTAGCGGCCGTATTGTTCAATATAATTTTCGTCCACGTGGGCAGTCTTGGCTATTTCGGTTATTGGGCGCATTGCCGCGCCCTGGGCTATTTCAATGTCGCTTTTGTACTGCAATCGTTTGTTCCTCCTGCATATGCAAAAAATTCGGCCGTAGCACAGGTCAATTATAACCCATACCGCGACCGAAGAAAATACGCTGCGTATTATATATTATTTTGCCCGCGAACGCTTCCTGAGCGCTATGCATACCGCCGCTATCGCTATTATAAGCCCCGCCGCGGCATATATCACCCACGCCTGCACCGCTGCATCCTTTGCGGCAATAAGCTCAGCTGTGCGCACGTTGCCGAATTCGTCCCTGAGGGTTATTGTGCCAACGGTGTCGCCCTTCTTGGCCGATGCTATGTCCGATACGTAGGTAACGGTATAGTCTGGCTGCTTATTATCCTGATAGAGTATGTACACGTCCCTGTCAGCCGCCACGTCAAGGCATTTAAGCCCGCTTTTAGCCTGCTCAACCAATTCCCCTTCGCCGTAGCCGAAGCGCGCAAACGTGCGCGCATAGCGCATAAGCGTAGCCGTGTCAAGGCAATGCGTGTAGCACGGCTCCCCTTCAAGGAACATGCCCTTGCCCTTCATAACAACGCTGTAAAAGCGCAGCTCCCCGTGCTGCATCGCGCAGGAAAGGTTCATGCCGGAATCGGGTATATAGCCGGTTTTTATGCCTATTATATCGTCGCTGAAGCCGGTATCGTAAAAACGGTTGCCCTGCGGGTCAAGCACGCTGTTGCTGTTGCGGAAACAGAATGCCTCGCTCCGCTTGTTGGAAGCGGGTATTCTGCCCTCCCGCGTGGATACTATTTCGCGGAAGGTATCGTTCCTCATGGCGTAGCGGCAAAGCTTGAGCATATCGTTGGCGGTTATCAGCTGCGGTACGCTGCTCAGCCCATGCGGGTCAACGTAATGCGTGCTTGTCATGCCAAGCTCGGCGGCCTTTTTGTTCATCATGTCAACAAACGTGGGTATGTCCCCCGCAACGTATATGGCAAGGGTAGTCGCGGCCTCGTTGCCCGATGCTATCAAAAGATAGTTCATCAGGTCCCATACGGACACCTCCTCGCCCACCTCAAGATGGTCCGTATCGAGCCAGGAGCAGTTCTCCTTGCTCATCGCCTCCTCCGGCACCACCATTGTGCCCTTTAGCTCAGGGTCGTATTCCAGCACCAGCGTTGCCGTCATGACCTTTGTCATGCTTGCGGGCGGGTTGGGTTTGTCCGCCTCGCGCGAGAATAGAACCGTGTCCGTGGTCTCCTCATACAGCAGCGCTATCGGCGCGTTCTTCACCTGCGGCACGGCGTATGGATCCGTCTCCATCTTGTCGTCCTTCGCGGCAAGGCTGAGCGTGCAGCATGCCGCAATAGCCACGCACAGCGCAATGCATATAAGCTTCTTCATTCGGTTTTGTCCTCCGTCTTTTCATTTGATATATCCGCCTTCGCCTGCCCCAGCACTATTTCGCGGTACTGTGAAGGGCTCATGCCGCAGCAGCGCTTAAAGTTTCTGTAAAACGTGCTGAAATCCTGATACCCCACAGCATCGGCAATATAGAACAGCGACATATTCTCCTGCGCCATAAGCTTCTGCGCCTCGCTCACGCGCCGCCGGTTAAGATAATCCTGCAGCTTAACGCCCCGCGCGGCAAAGAACCTGCGCGACATTGTGGCCTGGGACATGCCGAACCGCTCCGCAACCTCCGCAAAGCGAATCTCTTCATAATAATGGTTATCAAGATAGTTGATAAGGCTGTCCGTGTTCCGCGTGCGCTCGTCCTCCCTTACGGCAAGGGCAGTATTGGCCTTTTCCTTCCCCGCCACGCTGAATATAAGATACAGTATTGCAAACACCTGATGATACACCACATCCTTATAGAATGCATCGTCCTCATCGCATATCTCTATCCCATCCAGCGTAGCTTCAAGGCTCATTATCTGGTTCAGTATCAGCGCCATGTCCTTCTCCCGCGGGGTTATCAGCGGCGTAATGTCCGCAAAGCCGCATTCCTCCCCGCATGCCGCCGTAAGCGCGGCGCGGGCTATTTCCGTGGTGACGGAGAAATTATAGAAGTATTTCTGCTCCGCAAGGGACATGCTGTGCATCACTCCCGGCGGGGTGAACAATATGTCCCCGCTGCCCAGGTGATATGCCCGGCTGCTTTGCGTTTGCCGCGTTGCGCCGGACTGCATTATTACAAACTGCGGAAAATCGTGCTTATGCGCCTTAACAAGGTTATATGCCTCGCTCACGTTATATACAAGGCAATGGAACCCTTCCGTGAAAAAGGAATTGCGTAAGCGGTCCGTTTCGTCCTCCCATTTACGATTTTTGTTCACATGCGCAGCCCTCCGTAGATATTTCGGTTTAATTATACCAAGGTTTTGCAAATATGGACAAAATGAAATGAATGCAATCACATTCTGCATTATGCGCGCGCTTTTTGCAATGTCCTTTTTATTATGGCCATGATAAAATATATCATAGCCTAATATATAGGCGTCACAATTCAAACAAAGGAGAGCAGATCTTGACATCATTTATTCTGAAAAAGCTGCTGAATGGCCTATTACTGGTATTTACAGTTTCCGTGCTGGTGTTCAGCATGATGCATTTGATGCCCGGCGACCCGGTCGATTTGATAGTTGACCGCAAAGTGTCACAGGAGCGCAAGGACATTATCCGCCACGAATACGGTTACGACCGCCCGCTTACCGTGCAGTACGTTGACTGGATATGGAAGATAATATCCAAGGGAGATTTCGGCACGTCCCTCCGCGTTAAGCAGAAGGTTGCGGATATGATGGACGCGCGCATACCGCTCAGTCTTAAGCTTTGCGGCTGGATGCTGTTCTTTGAAATAGTCATCGCAGTGCCGTTAGGACTGCTTTGCGCATATAAAAAGGATACATTCCTTGACCGCGCAATAATAAACGTTACCCTTTTCCTTTCCGCCGTGCCAAGCTTCTGGCTATACGTTCTGCTGATACTGCTGTTCAGCGTAACGCTGAAATGGCTGCCTATATCCGGCTATGAAAAGGCCATCAACTGGGTGCTGCCCATAGGCGGCGGCGTGCTCGGCTCGCTTGCCGGCACCATCCGCCTTACCAAGACCGAAGTGCTTGACGTGTTCCGCGAAAAATATGTGCTTACAGCCTATGCAAAGGGCCTGCCGCACAAAACCGTTATGGTCAAGCACGTTATGCGCAACGCCCTCATACTTATAACCGTGCTTGTGTTCATGAGCATACCCTGGCTTATATCCGGCGCAGTAATAACCGAGCGCATATTCAGCATACCCGGCATGGGCAGCCTGCTTGTGAACAGCATAATCACTCAGGACTACGCCGTTGTTCAGGGCTGCATACTTATAATAGCCGTGCTGACGGTCGTGTTCAACACGCTCAGCGACGTTGTGGTCGGTATGCTTGACCCCAGAATTCGCATTACCATGAACGGAGGCGCCGGAGCATGAACTATTCCCCCATCAGAGAATTCTTTTATAATTGCAGAAGGAACGTTAACTTTGTCGTTGGCTTCCTGATGATACTTAGCCTTATACTCGTAGCCATATTTGCGCAGCAGATTGCCCCCTATGACTACGATGAACCCCATAAGCAGGACAGGCTCCAGGCCCCCAATTCAACCTACCTTTTCGGTACGGATGATTTCGGCCGCGATATGTTCAGCAAGGTTATCTACGGCACGCGCATAACCCTTTGGGTGGCGCTGCTTGGCACAAGCATACAGCTTTTCCTTGGCGTTGTTATTGGCCTTCTGTGCGGCTATTTCGGCGGCTGGGTGGATAAGGTGCTGCTGTTTATAACCGACGTTACCTGGTGCGTACCCGGCACCATACTGGCGCTTGCCGTTGTTACGGTTCTTGGTAAGGGCCTTACCAATTCTATAATTGCAATATCGCTGGTCGGCTGGGCAGGCTACGCCCGTACCGTGCGCGCAAAAACGATGTCACTGCGCACGATGGCCTTCGTTGAAACCGGACGCGCCTTCGGCGAAAGCTCGCTTTCATTAATGTTCCGCTATATTCTGCCCAACATCGTGCCTTCGCTGATAGTGCTCATTTCAAACAACCTGCCCAGCACCATAATGGCCACCACAACGCTCAGCTTCCTTGGCCTTGGCTCTCAGCCGCCTTCTCCGGACTGGGGCTTGGCCATATCGCAGGGCATGAACTATGTTCACCGTGCGCAGTGGCTCAGCATATTCCCCGGCCTTGCGCTGGTGTATACCGTGCTTGGGTTCAATATACTGGGCGAAGGCATGCGCGATTTGCTTGACCCGCGCCTGAAGGGCCTGTAAGGAGGAAACACATGAGCGACATAGTGACCAAGCTTGACAATACCGAAGAGCCCCTGCTCAGGCTTGAGAATCTGAGCATAGATTACCGCATACGCAACGGCTATCTTTCCGCCGTGTCCGACGTTAATTTTACCATGAACCCGGGCGAGATAGTTGCGCTGGTAGGCGAATCCGGCTGCGGCAAAAGCACGATAGCCTTCACCATAATGCGCCTGCTTATGGACGGCAACGAGAAAATAGGCGGCAAAATACTGTTCAAGGGCGAAGATTTGAACAAGATTCCCGTGCGGGACATGGAAAAGATGCGCGGCAAGCACATAGGCATGATATTCCAGAATCCTTTGGATTCGCTCAACCCTGTTTACCGCACCGGTTCGCAGGTTGAGGAAGCCATATTGCTTGACGGGCTGAGCCACAAGGAAGCGTGGGAGCGCGTTATAAACCTTTACAAGGACGTGCGCATTCCGGACGCGGAAAAGCGCGTAAACAGCTATCCGCACGAGCTTTCCGGCGGCATGCGCCAACGCGTTATGATAGCCATGATGCTTTCCCGCACGCCGGAGCTGCTTATAGCGGACGAGCCCACCACCGCGCTTGACGTTACGATAGAAGCGCAGATACTGCAAATATTGAAGGATCTCAAAACGCAGTACAACACCGCCATACTCATGATAACCCACAATTTCGGCCTTGTTGCCGAGGTTGCGGACAGAATAGCCGTAATGTACGCGGGCAACATAGTGGAGCATGGCAACGTGTTCGATGTTTTCGCCGCTCCCTCCCATCCGTATACAAGACTGCTCATGCGCGCCCTGCCGCGCAAAACAAAGCACGAGGGCAGGCTGGAAACAATAGACGGCAACGTGCCGCGCATAACCGAAAAGAAGCCCGGCTGCCGCTTTGCCAACCGCTGCCCGCTGGCCAAGGAAATATGCTTCACCGAAAATCCGCCCGTGCTTACCGTGAGTCATGACCACACATTCAGCTGCCATTTTGCGGAGGAGGCTTCGAAACTGTAATGAGCAACGCCAACGTTAATGCACCTGTACCGGCAATAGAAATATCCGGACTGAAGAAATACTTCCCGCTCACCAGCGGCGCCTTCAATGCCAAAAAAGGCTCCGTAAAGGCCGTGGATGACATAAACCTGACCATAAACAAGGGCGAGATAATCGGCCTTGCCGGCGAATCCGGCAGCGGAAAGACCACCCTTGCCCGCGTTATACTCAATCTTACCCCTGCGACCGAGGGCAGGGTACTTATGAACGGGCAGGATATATCAAAGCTGCACGGCAGGGAGCTTAAAGCCGTGCGCCGCAGCATAGCCACCGTATTCCAGGACCCCGCATCCAACCTTAACCCCAGGCTCAACGTGTTAAGCAGCATCATGCGCCCCATGATACTGCACGGCGTTCCCAAGGCGGAGGCCGTTGAAAAGGCGCAGGAGGCCATGAAGCTGGTCAAGATGGATGAAAGGTATCTCTATTCCTATCCGCATCAGCTTTCCGGCGGTCAGCTTCAGCGTATAGCCATTGCACGCGCGCTGGTGCTCAGGCCCGACATAATGGTGCTGGATGAACCCACAAGCGCCCTTGACATATCCGTTCAGGCGCAGATACTCAATCTGCTGCTCGATCTGCAGGAGCATTTCGGCCTGACCTATCTTATCATAACGCACGACCTTAACGTGCTGCGCTATATAAGCGACCGCATTGCGGTAATGTACCTTGGCAAACTTATGGAGTTCGGCCCCACGGAGACGATATCCTCCAACCCGCTGCATCCTTACACGCACGGGCTTATGGCCGCCTCCCCCATACTCGACCCCACGCTGCGCAGCCAAAAGAAGGAGCTTATGGGCGGCGAAACCGGCAGCCTTATAAACCTGCCCAAGGGATGCCGCTTCGCTGCGCGCTGTCCGCATGCGACAGACCGCTGCCGCGAGGAACTGCCCAAGGATTACCACGTGGATGCACTGCATCAGGTAAGCTGCTTCCTATACGACAAATAAGCATTAAATGATAACGGCAAAGCCGTATCAGATATAAAAATAAGGAGGAACCCCAATGAAGAGAATCTTGGCGCTGCTTATGGGCATAATGATGCTCGTGTCTGCTTTCGCGGGCTGCAGCAACACGGCGAACACCCCCAGCAACACCGATACCCCGGCCGGCGACAACACCCCCGCCAACAATAACGGCGGCGTGACCGTGGATGAAAACGGTAAGCGTACCATCACCATCTACGACTCCGAATGGCTCGGCACCAACCTGTACCGCTGTACCGGCTGGTATAGTTCCCAGGACCTTATCGCGGACACCTTTTTCCTGATGGATCCCGAAGATCGCAACAACGTGCTGCCCCGTATCTGCGAGGGCTACGAAATCAGCGAGGACGGACTGACCATGAAGCTTATCATGAGCGAAGGCATGAAGTTCTATGACGGCACCGATGTTACTCCCGAGGACGTTATAGCCTCCATCCAGTACGGCCTTGACGGCAGCGACTGGGGCTACGGCTATTCCAACATTGAATCAATGGAGGCCGACGGCAAGGATGTTATACTGCACCTTTCCACCTATCGTACCGACCTGATGCACTTCCTGTGCACCTGCTTCATGGGCATAATCAAGAAGGACTGCCTGGACACCATGACCGATGACGAGCTGCAGTGGGGCGCTATCCCCTACGGCGCGTTCTACGTGGACGAATACATTCCCGGCGACCGCATAATCCTTAAGCCCAACCCGTATTACAAGACCAACCTGCCCCTTGTTGAAAACAAGGGTCCCGTTGATTTGGACTACATCACTGTTATAGTGGCCGATACCGAAGCATTCACCCAGACCACCATGCTTGCCAACGGCGAAGTGGACGTGCTAACCGGCATAAACATGGAACAGTATGCCGAGCTGCAGAGCATAGACGGCGTTATAACGCTTGAAAACACCTATCCCAACATTGAATACTTCGAGCTGAATCAGGACCACAAGGACCTGCAGGACATTAACGTCCGTAAGGCCGTAATGCTTGCCCTTGACCGCGACGCCATGGAAGAAATGTGCAATGGCTCCATGAAGCCCGCATATTCCATGATAACCGAAGGCATGCAGTTCTTCTCCGAGAAGGCCGAAGCCTACTTCAAGGACAACCTGAGCAACAACGTGGAAGAAGCCAAGCGCCTGCTGGCCGAAGCCGGATACACCATGAACGGCGAAGGCTACCTTGAAAAAGACGGCAGCGTGCTGGAGTTCACCTTCCTTACCCGTTCCAGCGGCACCAGTGTTACCGTTGCGCAGGAAATGCAGCTGCAGCTTCAGGAAATCGGCATAAAGATGAACATAGAAACCATAGACTGGAACTACATCTATGAGCGCATGGCCGACGACGATTACGATGCCGGTATAGCCGTGCTTGAATGGGCGGAAGCCATACTGGTACTCAACTATGCTTACTACGATCCCAACACCAAGAGCGACGCCGACATGCAGGTTTATAAGGACCTTGTAGAGAAGGCCGCCACCTCTTCCGATATGGATCAGGCCGTTGAATACGTTTATGAAGCCCAGATGGAAATGTTCAAGGATTGCGCCATAGTGCCCCTCTATTCCGATGTTTCCTACTGCGCATACCGCAACGACATCAATGGTCTTGTTGTCTGCGGCGACGGCAGCCTGTTCTATAACGACATCAACTACGCCGGCTAATACTTGATATCAGCATAGCGTAAAGCAAAAACATGCCCGGTTCCTCATTTCAGGAGCCGGGCGTTTTCATTGCCGTATATTTTTATTCGGTTCGTTTGAGCAGATAGAAATGGTTCATGCCATCCTTTGAATCGGTCACGTTGCAGCCAAGCTGCTTCTTTTTGTCCTTATCGCATTCGCACAGAATGCCGAGTATTGTATTTGCAAACGGCATTCCGCAGCTTGCGTCTTTAAGTTCAAAGTACAGCAGATACTCCGCCCCGTCCTCAAGGCAGCGCCATTCGCCAAGGAAGTCCTTAACGCGCTCCCAGCCGTGCTTTTCATACACAAGCGTATACCCCTCATCGTGCAGCGGGTCGGTGTATTCTTCTTCCTCCTGCGCTTCGTCTCCGCTTTCCTGCGGCGTATAGCTTATGTCCGCATCGTTTGCCGTGAGCATACTTTCAAAAAAGCTGCATACGTTATCGGTTATCCGCGCGTACTGTTCGCCGTCTACATCGAACTGCTCGTTTGGGTCGTATGCGCGCATAGACTCCGTTACCTTTTGCCTTATCGCTTCCAGCTGTTCCTTTACCATGTCAATTTCACCCTGATATGACCGCTGTATGGCACGCACGGTCTCAAGCTTGCTCTCAAGGGAGGCTATCTTCTCGTCAAACGCTTTATACACGGTCGCGCTATCGGCATCGAGCAGCGGCTTTATTTCGTCTATGGTGAAAAGCGCGCTTTGCAGGTTCTTTATCTTAACGAACGTTACCGCCTGCTCCTCTTCATAAAAGCGATAGCCCGAGTACCTGTCCACCCGAACGGGCTTGAGCAGGCCAACGCGGTCGTAATACCTAAGCGTTTGCGGATTGCAGCCGCACAGCTTTGCAAATTCCTTTATGGTCATATCATCCATCTCCTTTCGGATAAGGTTATATCATTGCACTTAGGTGAAAGGTCAAGGCCTGCGGCAAAATATATATTCACGCTTGGCCTCCATAGTTGAGTACGATATCGTACCAATTTCAATCAAAAGAACCCGCCTGCGCAGTAAATGCGGGCGGGGATAGTTATTTTGATGAATCTCTATGCCACAGCAGCACTTTCAATTCAAACTTGCTTCTTAGATTTCAGCGTTAAGCCATCGTATTTCCGTCCGTTGACCTCCCGCTCTCCGATACAGCGATTGCACTCAGCAAAGCCAAGTTTCTCGGCGCAGCGAAGCATGCGAACATTGCCGGACCAAGTTTGCGTGTACAGCTCGCACGCACCGCTGTCAAGGCAGTAATCCATAAAAGCGCGAAGGGCATTTGTGCCGATACCGTTTCCCCATGAATCCGATTCGCAAATATCTATGCCGACAGCGCGGTGAACTATTTGGCCTTCCTCAGCTTTTCCTACCCAGCCAATGTGCTTACCGTTCCATAAAATCTCAAATTTCCAGCGGTAAGCATCATCAGGGCGGTTTTTCACCGATTCATAGTATTTCGTCCATTCTTTGCGCTCTGTCTCCTCGTCCGTATCTTCCTTCTCCCAAGGAGCATCCCATTTTTCCCATTCACGTTCCGCCGTGAACCAGCGCACATAGTCCTCTATATCCGTCTCTATCATATCCCTAAGGATGATGTTTTCATATTTTATCTGCATAGCTTATTCCCCCACTTCTTGGTGTTTGGACAAAAGGCATACCGTCTCCGACAGACGCTTTGCTGACGCTCTCGGCGGCTGCAATCTCAACGGCGGTCATTTTGCCAAGGACAGAGGCAAGCAGCCTGCGCCGCTGGGTTTCTGTGAGCTGCGCCAGTCCCTCTTTCAGCAGCCGCTCCAGTTCCATGCGCTCCAGCGCCTCGTCCGGCTGTTCTGGCAGATTCAGCGCCCCCGCCTCAATGCCGTCGCCGGCGTCCAGCGAATAGAACGCCTTGTTGTCGCGGATGTACTGCGCGTAGTTGATCTGAAGCCGTCTATCCTCATCAAGAAACGCGGCTATCTCGTCTGGAACCTCCATGAAGGTATCCTCGGTGTACCACGGGTAGTGGTCTTTCAGGTTGATGGTTGTCATATTGTTGTCCTCCGTTTGGATTTTTTTGTTTGATGTCGCGTGAAAATCCAAACGGAGGACGG
>OBLG01002345.1_pt1 | contig 12008 bp, 8 predicted proteins | sample 1517451 | NCBI WGS metagenome assembly OBLG01 (sample SAMN04571694, study PRJEB22368) | human gut metagenome | biome: human gut; material: stool | host: Homo sapiens | place: Luxembourg | collected 2012-06-29
GGGCTGGGGTGGATGCTGAACTGACAGAGCGCTTTAATGAGATGGATAGCTCCATGCAGGCCTTTTTGGAGGGGACTCCGGAACCGGACCTGGTGCAACAAACTGAACCGCAGCAACAGCGCTTGGATTTGAATCTCGCTGCCGGATTTCGAGGTCAATTGAAATTGACGGATCGTCTTTATGCTACGGCATTGGGCGATGCGTTGGTGGTAGTGGATGTGGAGCGGGCACGTGAACGGGTGCTGTTCGAACGCTATTTGTGTCTGTTGGGAAACAATGCGGCGGTCAGCCAACAGCTGCTTTTCCCTGAGGAGGTAACCTTTTCGCCTGCAGACGGTGCGGTTATGATGCAAATTAAAGAGGAGCTTTCCGCATTGGGTTTTGAGTTTGAGCCTCAGAGGGAATCGACTCGTGCAGAACACCCCTCCGATTATCGAGAGGTAGCTCCCAACTCTGAGCAGATGGATGTGGAGGTGATGCCACAGACGAATAAAGATGGTTTTAAGGAGATTGAGAGTGCTATTGCCGGTTCTGAAGGCTCCGGGTCGGTTGGCGTGGCTGAGGAATCCGATTTGGTGGAGTATGATTCAGTGGCGCTGGAGCACAACACGGAGTCGGACGATGACGTTACTTTTGTGGTGACGGGGATTCCGCCTGAATTGCCGGCCGGTATGTTGCGTGATGCGTTGCATGAGGTGTTGGCCTGTGTCCATGAATTGGGGGCGGTCCCTAATCAACAGAAACTGCAGGATATGGCAGCTGTTTTGGCACGACGGGGTGCCTCCTCTGCGGCACATATTGATGAGGCTGCTGTGGGCGCCTTGTTGGATGAATTGGCCTCTTGCAGTGAGCCGGCATTTACCCCCTCCGGTAAAACTGTTTTGGTTCGGATTAGCGGTGAGGAGCTGTCCAAACGATTTTAAATTAAAAAAACGATTGTATGCGATTTGATAATGGAGCATTTGCAACCCCTCCGGTGGTCAAGAATCTGATCATCATCAACGCGCTCTTTTTCCTGGCCGAGGAGATTTTGCCGAATGGGCTGGGAAATATGCTGGTTGAGCGGTTGGGACTATACTCGTGGCAGAGCCCCAATTTTCACCTTTACCAGCTGGTGACTCACATGTTCCTGCATGGGAGTTTAACCCATCTGTTTATGAACATGTTCGCCTTATGGATGTTTGGGCGTACACTGGAATATGCATTGGGTAGCAAACGTTTTTTGACCTATTATATGGTGACGGGCATCGGTGCAGGCTTGTTGCAGATGGCTGTCGGATGGATCGAGATCGCCCGACTGCAGGCTATCGCTCAGGAGATGGGAGGCCTTACTCCTTATATGCAGAGTGTGATTATGCAGCGGGCCAATGTGGTGACGATCGGTGCATCGGGAGCGGTGTTCGGCGTGTTGCTGGCATTTGGAATGATGTATCCCAATTCGATCATCATGTTGCTGATTCCACCCATTCCGATCAAGGCCAAATATTTCGTGATCGGATACGGTGTGATCGAGTTGCTGCTCGGCGTGGTGGGATCACGAAGCGGTATCGCCCACTTTGCCCATGTAGGCGGAATGATCTTCGGATTCTTCCTGCTCTACTATTGGAAAAAGAAAGGGAAAATCTACTATTGATCGCTGTTGTGAGGCCGCCTTGGATGGCAGACAGTGGACAGTGAGAGGCGAAGGTTCAAGATGTAGTAAATTGAGAACGCGATTCTTCACTGGTAATGAAGTCAGTAAACGTTCTTGAGCCGTAGCCAATGAATGGTGTAGCACTTACGACTCAGATCGCAGTGTAGCCCAAAAGAGGTGTTTGAGGCAAAAGGAGCATAGAAACATAAGGTTAGCCTCTTTGGTAGAAAAGATAGCTTCCGGAGAGGCGGGTACAACGAACCCGACAGAGAAACGTAAAGGAGATAAAGTCGAAGGCAATCATGGGAAATTCGAAACATGGATGGACCAAATGGGGCATCGGAGTGGTGAAACTCTTCGATTGGTTGCTCTATGTGCTGACCTTTGCGGTGGCTGTGGCGATGGTGTTGGCCTATTGCGCGCCTTATGTTCATCCTGCCAAAATCTATTGGTTTGCCTTTTTGGGACTGGCTGCTCCATTTATCTACATCGCCAATGCGCTGTTGATGCTCTATTGGACGGTACGTTGGCAGAAGGTGGCGTTGCTGTCGTTGGCAGTGTTTGCGCTGGGGTTGGGACATGTAGGAAAGTATTTTCGGCCCCAGTGGGGAAGAGAGTACGAGCAACCCCGAGAGGAGGGAACCTTACGCATTTTGAGTTACAACGTAGGGGGCTTTTGGGGAAATACCACCGGAAAGCCCGAAAACCGGATGCAGGAGATCACTACGTATATTACGGAGGAGGATCCTGATATCATCTGCTTCCAGGAGTTCGAGACCAATTTTGTCAACAAACGCACGGAGATCGATAGCCTGTTAGAGGATTGGAAATATAAGTCGGTGTTTTATACGCATGAACTGAACCACAATGGAGGTTGGGGATTGGCGGTGTACAGCAAGTATCCGATTGTAGCCAAAGACCATATGACCTTCCCAGAATCGCAAAATTCGGTGATGTGGGTTGATATTGCGATTCGCAAGGATACGATCCGGGTATTCAACAACCATTTGCAGACGACCCAGATCAACGAGCAGGATCGGGAGTTTTTGCGTTCGGAGCCGCTGCTCGACACCTCCCGGAATGACAAGGCGAAGGGGATTGCCCGCAAGCTCAAACGCAATTTTGTGAAGCGGGCTGAGCAGGCCGACTCGGTTTCGTTACGCATCCATGACGGTACGCCGTGGGTGATTGTTTGCGGCGATTTCAACGATACGCCGATGTCCTATACCTATCGGAAGATGCGCGGCAACTTTGTCGATGCCTTTAAGGAGAAGGGACATGGAGCGGTCTTTACCTATCGGCGGTTGTTGGGGGTGCTGCGTATTGATTACCTGTTCCATTCCGATGACTTTGAGACGGTCAGTTACCGCAGTGAACAGCCCGAATGGAGTGATCACAATCCGGTGATTGTGGACGTTCGGCTCAAACATAAATAAATAGGGGTTGAAAGACTTTATAAAACAGATAGAATCATGGTACTGGATTCAATAACTGATTTGGCTGCTTACGGAGCGTTGAATCGTCATTTTGCGACGGTTTGCACCTATCTTGAGCAGCATTCGCTGGCAGATTTGTCAGAGGGAAAATACCCGGTTGACGGGGACAATGTCTATGTGACGATCAGTGAGCGTGATCTGAAGAAGCCTGCTGAGGCGGCGTTGGAGGCGCATGATCGTTATATTGATATTCAGGTGGTACTGGCGGGCCGTGAGGGGTTCGGCTGGAAAAAACGTTCGCTTTGCACGACTCCCCGTGGCGAGATGAACCGCGAGAAGGATGTGATCTTTTATAACGATGCCCCCGAAACCTATTTTACGCTTGGTCCGGGAGAGATGGGCATCTTCTTCCCGCAGGATGCGCACGCACCGTTAGTGGGCGAAGGACATGTAAAAAAAGCTGTCATCAAGGTGAAAGTGGAGTAAAAAACACATAGTAATATTTGACCAATAAAAGCATTAAAGCAATGGCAAACAGAATGATTCTTAACGAGACCTCCTATTTTGGTCCCGGATCGCGTAAAGTAATCGCAGAAGAGGTTGCAAAACGCGGTTACAAAAAAGCATTGGTAATTACCGATAAAGATTTGGTAAAATTCGGTGTAGCTGCTCAGGTGACCGATGTCCTGAAAGAGGCCGGTATTCCTTTTGAGCTGTTCGATAACGTAAAACAGAACCCGACCGTTAAAAACGTAAAGGCAGGTATCGAGGCTTTCAAAGCTGCGGGTGCTGACTTTATCGTAGCTATCGGTGGTGGTTCTTCGATCGATACCTCAAAAGCGGTGGGTATTATCATGAACAACCCGGAATTTTCGGATGTTGTCTCTTTGGAGGGTGTTGCTCCTACCAAAAAGAAATCGGTTCCTGTGATCGCTTTGCCGACCACTGCAGGTACTGCAGCTGAGGTGACGATCAACTACGTGATCACCGACGAGGAGCATGTTAAGAAGATGGTTTGCGTGGACCCGAACGATATCCCGACACTGGCCATTATCGACCCGGAATTGATGTTGAGCATGCCGCGTGGTTTGACCGCAGCAACCGGTATGGATGCCTTGACTCACGCTATCGAAGGTTTGATTACGCTGGGTGCATGGGAGATGAGCGACATGTTCGAGTTGAAGGCTATCGAGATGATCGCCAAATGGTTGCCTAAGGCTGTTGAGACCCCTTCGAACATCGAGGCGCGTGATGCAATGGCTACTGCACAGTACATTGCCGGTATGGCCTTCTCGAATGTAGGTTTGGGTCTGGTACACGGTATGGCTCACCCGCTGGGTGCCTTCTATGATATTCCTCACGGTGTGGCCAACGCACTGTTGTTGCCTTACGTGATGGAGTTCAACATGCCGGCTGCCAAAGCAAAATATCGTAAGATCGCTGAGGCGATGGGGATCGACACCGCGAAGATGAGTGATGACGAAGCTGCTCAGGCAGCCGTAGATGCTGTGAAGAAACTGGCGATCAGCATCAAGATTCCTCAGAAGTTGAGCGAACTGAATGTCAAAGAGGAGGATCTCGGCAAATTGGCAGAGTCTGCTTTCAACGATGTCTGCACCCCAGGCAACCCGCGTAAGGTAACCGTTGAAGAGATCAAAGCTCTTTATACCAAGGCTTTCTAATTGTCGAGGACGAGGACAAAAGTTCCGAGTCTCGGAATCGATTCAGTGCGTAGAGTTGAGAGTTCGCTCCTTGGTTGAGGATGCTGGACGACTCGCTTGAACCGTAAGTTTTTCAATAGGCTGGAGACGTACCCATGTACGTCTCCAGCTTTTTTTGATATGGGAGATGTGGAAAGGGCTTGAGTTGGCGATTGAAGTCCGTTACAGGGAAATGGTGCAGCAATTGAAGAGGTGATCCGTAACGAGCCCTCAAGACCATATATATCGAGTGGACCGAGCGTCTTGAGTGTGGGGTGTGGGGAATCGGAGCTACGCAGTATTGACTTTCCGGAGTAGTGTAGGGGAGACCGCTAAAATAATCGGGCTGTTTTATCGTTTAGATTTGTGAAACGTGAGGTCTTCTCGGTGCTGTGGAGGACTGTTGAGGCGTGTTTCGTCTGAAACTGGGGCAAGCGCATGAATCGACCTGATTGTGTGTCAAAGCTTTGTTGCAGGAGAAGGGCATGAAGGGTCGAATGCCTGATAAAACGCTCCCCAAGACGATCAAGATGTTCTCGGCCCATGACATTTAGAAGGACTGTCCGGGAGTCGAAATAGGTTTTACAATAGTGAAACATTATTGGGAGGTTGCACGTAAAAGTATTGTAGATTGAAGAGGGTGCATAGTCTGGGATTTGATAACGGACGGCGCTCCTTGAGGTTCGAATGTAAACATATACAGGTATAACCAAAATAACATTAACAATGGCAGGTTTTAGTTTTTATATTCCGACCCGTGTACTGTTTGGCCCGGGGATGTTGAATGAATTGGCTACGGTAAAATTGCCAGGTCGTAAAGCATTGATCGTTACCACTGCCGGTAAATCGGTCAAAAAGTATGGTTATCTGGATCGGGTGATCTCCCTGCTCAAACAGAACAACGATACACAGTGTGTTGTGTTTGATAAGGTGATGCCCAATCCGCTGTTGAGCCATGTTCGTGAGGCTGCGGCGTTGTGCCGTGCCGAGGGATGTGATTTTGTCATCGGTTTGGGTGGCGGAAGTCCGATCGATTCGGCCAAAGCCATTGCGCTGGCTGCAGCCAATGAGGGCGACTATTGGGACTATGTCGAGGGCGGCAAAAAGCCGACCGGAGCACTGCCCATCATTGCCATTACTACAACAGCTGGTACCGGTACCGAAGCCGATCCATGGACCGTTATTACCCACGATGAGAGCCGTCATAAAGTGGGATTCGGTTGCGATGAACTCTTCCCGGTATTGTCGATTGTCGATCCGGAGTTGATGCTGTCTGTTCCGGCTAAATTGACCGCTTATCAAGGATTCGATGCCTTCTTCCATGCATCGGAGGGTTTCCTGGCTCGGGTTGCAACTCCGGTCAGCGATGCTTTGGCACTGCAGAGTATGCGTCTGATCTTCAAATATCTGCCCCGTGCAGTGGCTGACGGTAAGGATCTGGAGGCTCGTACAAACGTCGCTTTGGCCAATACCTTGTCCGGTATGGTGGAATCGACCTCATGCTGCATTTCCGAACACTCGTTGGAGCATGCGATGAGTGGTCTCTATCCCGAGCTGCCGCACGGCGCCGGTTTGATCATGATTTCGTTGGCCTTCTACCGCCATTTTGCACCGTTGGCTCCTGAGCGGTTCATCGAGATGGCCCGTAATTTGGGTGCTGACCTGAGTGGCGTGGCAGCAGAGAAACAGCCGTATGTTTTTGTCGATCTGTTGGAGCAGATGCAGAAAGCGTGTGGTGTCGATCAGCTCAAGATGTCCGATTACGGTATCCGTCGCGAAGATTTCCCGCGGTTGGCTCAGTTGGCACGCGATGCCATGGGTGGGCTGTTCGGCCTCGATCCGCAGCCATTGACCGACGAAGATATCATCCGGATCTTCGAGGAGTCGTATCGTTAGATTGAACGCACACAATCCGAAAGAATAGGGTGGATCGTCTCTCCCGTATCTGTTCGGTCTAATTCTGTGCAACTTTGTGCTGCACGCAGAGACCCAGGGGATCGGTTAAGCGCCTCGCTACTGTCTTTAGAATGTAGGGGGCGGTAGTAGGTATGAGGCGGTTCGGATCCACTTGCTGCTTGCAGTGTAAGGTGGTGAGGTCCCTCCTATGAAAAAAGAGTAAACTCGCAGTACAAAGGTGCTATAGCTAAAAAATTCGGGACTGTTCTTGTAAAGGGCAGCCCCGAAATTTTTTATGGAGAAATGGGTGCGAGTGAATACGAATATTGCGAAAATCTTTATCTTTGATTATTGGGGTAAAATTGGAATTTATGGAAACGCGCTTTAGCTCGGAAAATGCTGCTGCTGAGCAGGGTAAAACCGATGCGGGGAAAGTGATGATGGCACAACCCTCCCAGGACGATCATTCGACCCGGGAGGAGACCGTATCGCAGTCGCCCAAATTCAAAAAACCGTGGTGGAGAAGGCTGTTGAAGGTCTTCTCGATTGTGGTGGGATCGCTTGTGGGGCTGTTTTTGCTGGTAGCTATTTTGGTGTCGTTGATTTTGACGCCGTCGCGTTTGACGCCGATTGTCAATCGTGTTGCATCGCATTACCTGAATGCTACGGTACATTTCGACACGGTACGGCTGTCGCTGTTCGAGAATTTTCCCCACGTCAGTCTGGAGTTGAAAAACGGCGAGGTGATTTCTGGCGTCTTTTCCGGAATCCCCGATTCGTTACGCTATGTGGTGCCCCAACGGGCCGATAGTCTGCTCCGTTTCAAAGATTTTGCCGTTACGCTCAATTTGCCTCGTTTGTTGGCCTCTCAGGTGGTGATTCGTGAACTGAAATTGGTGGACCCCCAAATTTATGCGTTTGTTTCCCCCGCCGGGAACGCCAACTGGGATATTTTCCCTTCCGGAGCCGATACCACAGCCAGTACGCAAGCCGATACAACCTCCGATATGACCATGCTCTTTGGTCTTCGGGTGGGGAGAGTGATGCTGAAGGGGGCAGAGCTCCAGTACGAGAGCCGACGGGATGCGATTGAGGCTTCGCTCGATTCCCTGCATCTCTATTGGAAGAGCCATCGCAAACGGCGCTATGAGATCGATCTGGGAAGCGAGGTCTCAATGCGACAGGGGAAGGTGGCCTATGCTCAACGGCTTCCGTTGTCTCTGAAGGGCGGTTTTGCATTTGGGCGCTGGCGTGAACATCGGGTCATGTTTGACAAGCTGACCCTGCAAGCCGACAATATTCCGGTAGAGTTCAACGGCCAGGTGGTGGTTGAGGCCGATAGTGTGGTCTCCGATTTGGTGTGCAAGGTCTCTCCGCTGCAGTTCCAGCGGGTGTTGAGTCTGGTACCGGAGGCGATGATGCCGGCAGCACGCCATTTTCAAACCAGCTTGTCGGCTGACCTGGAGACGCGTGTGACGGGTACCTATCGGTTCGACAACAATGTGTTGCCTACATTGCGACTGGATTGCAAGGTGAATGGGGGTTACCTCGGTTACGAGGGGTCCAAAGTTCGCATTGATGATATGCAGCTCGATGCATCACTGTTCTATCACCCGCAACGTCCCGATTCAACGGGTGTGATCTTGCGTAAATTCACCGTTGAGGGGATCGGTATGAAGTTTCGGGCTGAAGGGACGGCGTGGGATGTATTGCGCGATGCCCGTGTGCAGGGAAAGATGGACGGATCGATCGATCTGGGTCGTTTAACCGAGCTGTTCCCTTCGCAGAAAAAGGAGATTACGGCTCATGGCGAAGTAGGGTTGGAGGCCAATGTGGGTTGCCGGCTCAGCGAACTCAATCTGCGACGAATTGGCAACACCCGGATTCATGCCAAGGTAACCTTGCAGAATCTGTTAGTCAATATGCCCCAAGATACGCTTTTTTTGATGGCTAACGGAGGCCGAATCGTCTTCGGCGCCAATCCCAATCTCCCCGAATACGACACCACCATTGCTGCCGGGGCTCAGGTGGTCTATCTGGATGTGCAGGCCGACACCCTGCAGTTCGATATGAAAGAGATGTTGGCCATGTCCCTTTCCGGCGGGAAACTGACCATGCGCAATGCGGTTGCCACGGATGATGACACAACGGTGGTACGCCCCTTTACCGGGTCGGTGAATGCCCGCTATCTGGGAATTGATGGAGTGGACTCCTCCTGGGTGAAGATCGGCGGGCCGGCAATCGATTTTTCGATTATGCCCTCCGCCAAGGATTCGACGATTCCGGTTATCCGTCTGCAATTGGCCTCCAAAGGGATGGTTAGCCGCAGTATCGATAATATCTGTGCACTGCGCGGAGTCCATGCCGATCTCGAAGCAACGCTCTATTCGACCCGACGTCAGCAGGCTCAACGTCGTGAACATTGGCTCGATTCATTGCAGCGAGTCTATCCCGATGTGCCGCGTGATTCACTGTTCGGCCATGTGCGTGCTCTATTCATGCAGCAGCACCGTGGACAACAGCCGCCTCAGGATGATTTTATCGCTCAGGATATCGATATGCGCATGGACCAGTCGATTCGTCAGCTGTTGTATCGGTGGAATGTAAATGGCAATATCAAAGCAGACGGTGGACGTCTGATTACCCCCTATTTCCCGTTGACCAATACGTTGCGTAATGTGGATATAGGTTTCACGACCGATCGGGTTGAGTTGCGCGGTACGACGATCCGTAGTGGGGCCTCGGATTTGAATTTGACCGGTGAGGTCGCCAACCTGAAACGGGCCCTCTCCGGGCGCGGAAAGTTGCGGATCAATATGCAGCTTGAGTCCGATACGCTTGATATCAATGAATTGGTTAAGGCTGCCAGTGCCGGATCTTCTTACATGACGGCCAGTGACAGTTACAAAGACTCTTTGCATCAGGCCGTTTCGGAGGAGCATCTGCAGCAGATGATCGAACAGCAGGCGGCGGTTGATACAGCAGCCGAGACGTCACTGATTGTGGTTCCGGGAAATGTCGATATCGATGTGGATCTGGATGTCAAACACGGGGTGTATGCCGATTTGACGTTGAGCAGACTGTCCGGCTGCCTGATTGTACACGACCGCTGTCTGCAATTGAATGATCTGGAGGCGGTGACTGATGCCGGTACGATGAAGCTGACCGGCCTCTATGCAACGCGCAGTAAAAAGGATATCACAACCGGATTTGATCTGGAGATGCAGAAGATTCAGGTGGCTCGTCTGATCAAACTGATCCCGTCGGTAGATACGTTGTTGCCGATGTTGCGATCGTTCGAAGGGGTGGTGGATTGTCAGATGGCTGCAACGGCGGCGCTCGATACGGCAATGAATATCCAGATGCCGACACTCAATGCTGCATGTCGTATTCACGGCCAGGATATGGTTCTGCTCGATGGCGAAACCTTTACGGAGATCTCGAAGATGCTGCACTTCAAGAACAAGAAGCGCAATATGATCGATAAAATCTCCGTTGAAATGTTAGTACACGACAGTCAGATTGATATCTTCCCGTTTGCGATCGAGATGGATCGTTATCGTGCGGCGGTTAGCGGCATACAGAAGTTGGATATGAATTTTGATTATCATATTTCGGTACTCAAGTCGCCGATTCCGTTCCGGTTGGGCATTGATATTTATGGCAATCCGGACAAATTTAAATTCCGGATCTGTCGGGCTCGGTACAAGAGTATCGATGTGCCGAGTTATGTGGAGGTGATCGATTCGGCTCGTTTGAACCTCAGGCGGAATATTACGGATATCTTCCGTCGAGGGGTTGAGGCGGCGACTTTGAGCCGGTTGCGGGTTAATACTGCACCCAGCTTGCCCACCGAGGTGACTGCTGAGAGCGAACAGCTGACAGCAGCCGATTCGGCACTGTTGCGCAAGGAGGGATTGTTGCCGGGTTCTGATACGACGCAGGGAGCTGGCGCTGCTTCTGCACCAGCAACGGGTGCTGATACGACACAGGGAACCAGTGCAGATCCTCTACCAACGGCGGGTGGCGATAGCTCGCAAATCCGTGTAGCGCAGTCATCTTCGGAGGCGTTGGAATCCTCTTCGAATTCGGCAGAGGCACAGTCTGTGAAAGATTGTGCGGCAGTGCCGGGAGAGGACTCCAGCTCGCAATTGCCACCTTCGGATGCAGCTCTGTTTGGGGATAAGACCTGGCTGTCGGTGGTGGCGGACGAGGCAGACCCTGCTGTACCGGAACGTCCATAGTGAGCGTTGCGTGGACAGTCAGCCTATTTGAGGGCAGTGATGGCAGAATGGGCGACCTATTTGGGTAGAACGGTTGAAGCTCTGTAAGACTGTTGGGCTACACACTCGCTGCGGGACATGTTGGGCCGGTCGATATGCGGCAAATTGGTGTGGTTGGCCGAATCACCGCAAGGTAAGTATCTGCTTCCATTTGTCACAAGATGGATGGGCCTGAGATGTGCTGTCGATGCGTTGTCGGCCGATTTACAGTAAGGAGTTGATTTGTCGTGTAAAGGCGAGTGGTGGTGAAAAGGCTGCAGTAGAGAGCATGTGACTGTTTAATTTCCTGAATGCATCGCTAAGGCAAGCAGCTCGCTGTGTTGTTGGCTGCATGATATAGATGATAGATGGACGCAGAGCGTGCTGCCGATGTGTGGTCGGCCGATTTACAGTGAGCGGTTGATTTGCTGCGTTGAGGCGGGTGGCAGAGACGTTATCGCAAGTGATGGTCTGCGACTGTTCGATTCGTTGCAGGAGAGCGTAAATGGCTGTTCGGTCCGCCGCAAAAAGAAGAGTCTGGTGTTAGTTGGTTTGCAGTACGACTATGGGTGCAGCCGATTCACACGAGGACACGATTAGAACCCAAATGTGGCAATCTACAATATTTACCGCATGGGCTGAAACAAATGTGGATTTAATTATTAAATTTGCCCGTATTTTTTGAGTAGTTTTAATTTTATTTCCAACCTTACAATCAGGTTCGTTGATGAAAAAGTTTTTATTTGTATTCTCGCTGCTGTGCGCAACGACCGTCTTGTCGGTCAAAGCACAGGATTACAATTGGGCAATCGGTGTGCGCGGCGGTGAAACCGCTTAAGCACCATTTTGATCCGGCAAACGGACTTGAAGGCATTATCGATTTCGCCAAAGGAGTCAATATCTATGCGTTGTACGAGCGGCATATCCCGGTGATCACGACCGGTTTCCACTTCTATTATGGCGGTGGTATCAATATGGGAGGCTGGGAAAAACACAGCGAAACCAAATTTACAACCGGTATCGATGGCGTCATTGGCTTGGAATATAAGATACCGAAAATTCCGTTGGCTGTTTCTGCGGA
>OBLG01002347.1_pt1 | contig 11997 bp, 25 predicted proteins | sample 1517451 | NCBI WGS metagenome assembly OBLG01 (sample SAMN04571694, study PRJEB22368) | human gut metagenome | biome: human gut; material: stool | host: Homo sapiens | place: Luxembourg | collected 2012-06-29
AAGACTTCGTAAACGATATTCTTAGCAAAAAATTCGTTACACTTGAATATCAAACAGAAATTTTTCAGGTGTATGCTGATTTAGCTTTAGCAGATGTCACAAAGACAGAGGGTTACGGTAAGAACGGAACTTTCAGCGAAAAGATAACTTTCGATGTAGTTACAAAGTGGTATACTTACGAAAATTTAACTTTTGACATGATTGAAAATGGTAAAGTTCTTTCTGGTAAGTCTAAAATTTATGGAGGAACCGCACCAGGAGACTATAAGTATATCGAAGGAACTTCTTACACTTATTATGGGGAAAGTGACATAGGCCGTTTAAGCCGTTGGGAAATAAAAGAAAAAATATTTAGTTTTATGGGGATATTATATCCGAAACTTCCTAAAACACCCGCTGGAGTTAGATTTTTAGACGATGTTGGAAACGAATATACTGCAATTGTGTTTAAGACGGAACAGGTACAAGATTATATTTTAATTAATACAGATGTAAATGACGAATTTTATCAAGGCTGGAAGGGTACAACTGTACTAAACTTATTCCCTGTAATGAACTTTGAGCGATACAGAACTCGTATAATTGAAAAAGGTCAAATGGAGCTAATTAATTTAAGTAAGGCAGAGCTTAAAATCAAGAGAAAGGCGGACTTTGTTTAATGTTAGAAGCTAACGTTTATGATAACTTTAACCCTAACTATTACAATATATCTGATTTCATAATGCCTAATGGTAAAAAAGAAAAAAGAGGCCTTCCAATACCAAAGGCAAGATGTCAAGTTATTGATTACGAACTGTGGGAAACAGGCTATCTTTACACTTCATCAGCTACATTGACCGCTTCGGTAGAAGTTGGCGATATTGTTCAAGTGCTTTTTCCTGAGGTTGTTCCAATTGAAGAAGCTCTAGGTAAGAGAAAAAAACTGAATTTAGATATGGTTTACCTTGTGACCGATGTAGACGAAAGTAATAAAGCTACGTTAAAAAACTACTTTTGGGCAATGATTGAAAGTCTTGACGTTCCAAACGCAATAGCCAAAAAGACAAACTCTGATATCATTAATTATTTAATTGACCCTAATAAAAATGATTTAATGAGTTATGGTTATTTCTTTAATTCAAGTATCTTTGCTGGAAAGGCTACAATTAATCGTAAAGCGGAAACTTCATCAGCTCATGATGTAGCAAAAAGGATATTTTCCAAGGTTCAATTTCAACCAACTACAACCATTCAACACGCTCCATCTGAAACAGACCCTAGAAACTTGTTATTCATTAACTTTGCTTCAAGAAACTGGAATAGAAAAAGAATCACGACAAGGGTAGATATTAAGCAAAGTGTGACAATGGACACGGAAACAATAGTAGAACGTTCAGCTTATAATTTTGCTGTTGTGTTCGTTAAAAATAAAGCAACAGATGACTACACAGACCCTCCTAAAATGTACACAGCAAAAAATAACGGAGATGTCATTGATTATAGCACTTATCATGGAGACGGAACAGACTTGCCAGATGTAAGGACAACCAAAACATTGTTTTATGATAGAGATGACCACGGAAACCCTCCTGAGTTGTCTACTGTTAAGGTTGAAATTTCTCCCTCTACAATCGTCACAAGGTTATTCTTTAATCAAAATGAACTTTTTCCTTTGTATGTTAATGACTTAGTAGATATTTGGTACGAGGGCAAGCTATATTCGGGATATATAGCAGATAGAGTTAAAACAGAGTTCAATGATAGACTTATTTTTGTAGGAAGTGGAGACAAACCGAATGTTATATGAGTATGTAGCTACTTATGGCGACAAATATAGAATAGATAGCTTTAAAGGGCATAGAGAGCTTCGCAAAGACCACTTAGAACTATTGCAAGGTAAAGTGTACTATAATAGTAAAAACACGCTTAGAATCGAGACCACGCTCTTGTATGAAGTCGGACAATTTGTATCAATTGGTGGTTATCCTTATGGCGGTAGAAAATTTAGCTTGTTAGAGCTATCAATTACTGATAACCCAGTTTTAGATAAAGCGGAAATAATTTCAAGAAAGGTTAAAAATGACAATTAAAAACTTCACGTTTTTCAGTCCAAATGGTACAGAGTTTCCAGTCGGTTCTAATAATGACGGAAAACTATACATGATGTTGACTGGAATGGGCTATAGAACAATTAGGCGCAAAGATTGGAAAAGTCCATTAAATACAGCCCTTAACGTGCAATATGTTAACACATCAATCGTTGCAGGCGGGAGGTATTTTGAACTATTGGATGAAACTGTTGCCTTAAAAGGTAATGCAGTTAATTATATCCATGCAAATATTGACTTAACGCAAACAGCAAACCCTGTAAGTTTATCAGCAGAAACATCAAATAATAGTAACGGTGTTGATATAAACAACGGTTCTGGCGTTTTGAAAGTTTGTTTTGATGTTGTTACGACTTCAGGAACTGGTGTAACAAGCATTAAGCCAATTCTTCAGACTAGTACTTTAGATAGTATTTCTGCAAATGATATATCACTTAAAGGTTTAATCACTGCAAATGATATATCACTTAAAGGTTCAATCACTGCAAATAATATATCACTTAAAGGTTCAATCGATGTACCAACTGAAATGTCGACAGTTAAAACCGGAAATGGTTTGCTGTTGCAACTCACTAAAAAGAACGATGATTTAGTAATTGTTAGACTCTCTGGTAGTGTATCAAATACAAAAAATGGCATTAAAATGTCTGGACCATGGGTAGATAGAGAATTTCGTCCAGCTGTTGTTCAAAGTATTGTTGGTCATTTTGCTGGAAGAGATACTTCTTTCCATATTGACATAGACCCAGACGGTAGTATTACTTGGTGGGGAGCAAATATTGATAAAACACCTCTTACACCACGTGGTAACGGATGTTACTTCATTAAATAACAAAATAGAAAGCGAAACAAAATGGTAACTAGAATGATTTTAATAACTATCTTAATTTTAGCGATTCTTTTCGCTACATGGGTAAAAGATAGAGAAGCAATGAACCCACCTTTCAAACGTAGACTTGTGATTGACTTAACGGTTATTTTATCCCTGTGGGTTTTATATGCAGTCTTCTTCTTTACACAAACTCCCTCAACTTCTGATATTGCTAAAACTGTGATTAATGTAGCTTTGTTATACTTTGTAGGACAGTTTATTTATTTAATCGCAAAAATCAGTCCTATGTTCGACGGTTTGGTTAAACTTATGAAAAAGAACGGTGTAAGTGTTCCAGAAGTAGAAGAAGAACAAACGGAGGATAAAAAAGAATGAATATAACTAATGCTGGTGTACGTGGTTATAACCCTACTGGGGTTGTAATTCACAATGACGCTGGTTCAAACGGTGCTAAAACTAGTTTTTATAATAGTTGGTTACCTAATCACGATCCAGAAAATGGCTTTGCTCATGTCTACATTGCTTCTGACGGAAGATTACAGGCTTCTGATTTCTCTAATATGGCATGGCATTGTGCTAACTCATACGGTAATGCAAATTATGCAAGTTGGGAAGTGTGCCAATCAGAGGGAGATTTAACCCAGTTTTTGATAAATGAGCAAGCGGTACTGGATGACGTTGCTAAGTACATGAAACAATGGGGACTAACTCCTAATCATGATACTGTGAAGCTACATCAAGAGTTATCATCTACTTCATGCCCTAGACGTTCAGTAGAAGCTCACGGTGGAACGGTAGAAAGCTGTCGCTCATACTTTATCACAGAACTAAACAAGCGCCTCACAGGACAAACTAGTGGCACAGTCGCAGTAAACAATACACAAACAAATACAGAATTAGAGGACGACGATTTAATGAAATTTACATATACAAATGGCGATAAAACAACTTACTACTTTAATGGCGAAAAAGTTATCGCTCTATCACACCCAGACCAATTGGCAATTGTTCGTAAAACTTATAAAGAAACAACTGGCAAAGACCTTAAAAACTTCGATTGGAAAGGTTCGCCTATTGATATTCGTTTCATGCAAGCTAACGGAATCGACAAACCAATCATTGCTAAAAAATAATACGAAAAAGGCCCTCACTTAATTGTGGGGCTTTCTTTGTTCGGTATCATTTCATCTTTTTCACTAACATGTTGACTTCCTCTATTATTAGATCGTTAAGTTTCCTCATCGTGTTCTCTTGCGATTCTGTCAACTTAGGCTTGTTTTTCAGCTTCAACTCTTCGTTGATTTTCTTCACTAATTCGTTGTTCTTCAAGTGCTTTCTCCTTAGCTTGTCTTATATGCTCATATTTTGCTTTCTCTTGCGTTTTAAACTCTTGTTCATATAATTGTGCCACAATATCATTAAAGCCCTTATCCGCCCTTTTATGAGCCTTTTGAATCAATACGATGCTTCTAGTTGTGTCGTCTGTTAAAATAAAAATAATTACTCTCCTTTTTATGATTCAGTTGCTTACCTGATTAATAGCTTCAATAATATTATTGCCAACATTTATTAGAATTTCATCACTTACAGTTACATTCTTTCTTGAAAATAGTTCGTTCTCAATCTTCATAAAGTGCATTGCTTTAGCTAAAAATTGAGCTGATGACTCATAATATAATGTTTCCAGTTCATCATCTGAAAACTGTGTCAAATCATCATTAGCAAAAGTTGTAAGTTTTCGCTTAATTTCTTTACCATCTTCTTCTTCTACGTAAAAACGTTTCATCTATTCCTCTTCCTCTAATTTCAAATTTTTCAATAACATAACGTTTAGATCCAAGCTCAAAGCTGACTAGATAATTATTGAAGCAATCTTTCTTGTTCAAGTCATTAGCAATCTTTCTAGCTGTTTGCTGTGAATATTTTGAACTATTGATTTTACTTGTATACTTGTGTAAGATTATCTCATTGCCTCCCTTTGCATTTTACGCTTCAATCGTTGCTTATATAGATATTCTTTGCTTGGCTTTAAACTATATAATAACTCATCTAGCAAGTCCATAGCCTCTCCGCCTGTTCTTGAATTATTCATTTTTTTAAGTATAAGCTCGTGCACTTCATCATCATTGAAAAACATAGTAAGATAAGGGAATACTAAGGTATTAGGTAGGCTCAAGAGTGATTTAGTTACCCTTAAGTTAGGGTATTTACCTGTTTCAGCTTTAACTTTTAACTCAAATTGATTTATTGCGATACCTTGCTCTTTTAGTACGCTAGTAATTCTTTCATATACTTCTTCGTTTGTCATTATGCTATAACCTCAATTATTTCTGTATGCTTTTTAACTTCATATCTTTGTTCTTCTGGAAGCAATTCATTCCATTTTAAAGCCTCTTTTTTATCATAAAACTTACGTGATTTAATTTCTTTTTGCAATATCCAAGATACTGTGTAGTATGTGAACTCATCTTTCATTATCCAATCACTCCTGTCTTTATGTTTAATCTTTGCTGACTTGATAAGTGATACAAATTACACCACTTACAATGATAAGCTCTAACTGGCACTTTGCCAGATTTCTTTTTGTTATGCTGGGCATTTACTATTGAATATAAAGCGCCCATTTTTGTGTATTTGCGTTTCTTACACATATTATTCACTAGCTTTCTTGATCATTGCTTGCTTATAAGCCATAATCGTTCCGTCAAACATAGCACTTTGGATTTCTCCTTGTTTAATAAACCCTTTTTGTTCTAATTGAATTACTTGTTTTGTTAATCCTTTTAATGTAAATGCTGTTGCTACTTTAATTTTGTCCTTAGGTTTTCTGTTAAATAATTTCATTTGTTTTTTCACCAAAACTTTCTATTTTCATGTCTTCGTAATTAATTATCAAAAACACTCCATTCATTTATCGTAAATAATTCAAAGCCGTTCAGTTTGCTTTGCTTTTCAATTTCCACTTGGTTTCTATCTAGGTCTATCAGCAGTTCAATTATAGGTCTACCAATATCAAGCCACCTGATGACTGTATTAGCTTTAAGTCCAAAATACTTAGCACATTGAGCCTTACAGCTAAAGTGTAGTTCTTCTTCCGTCATAGGGTTATAAGCTACTACCTTTATAGCTTTTTGCATTTCCGTTGTTTAACCTCCTTTTCTATAAAACTATGATATCAAATTACTTTATATTTGTCAAAAATAAACTTTAGATATCTTCAATAAATTCTAAATATCTTTCATCAATCGCTTTTATCTCTTCTTTTGTGAACTCTGATTTGAAGTTATTTCTTTCCTCTTTAAACCCTAGGAATAGGAACTTTTCCCCTAGCTCGTTTTTAAAAGAGTTTAAATATCCTTTTTTGTTGTTCATCAGCTTAACGTTGTATTTTTTCATTTGTATCTCCTTTATTTCTATAATGCCATTATATCAAAAAAAGTCAATGCTGTCAAACATTAACTTTGTTCTTTTAACCAAAAATTAGATCCGCTTCTTCTTGTAACACTTCTTCAGGAATTTCAGCACCACTTACATCATACTGAATACTTAACAAGTACATTGTCCATTTTCTTCTGAATGCTTTATCTTTCATTTGTTCCTCTGTGAAAGTTGTGTTGATTCCATATTCTTCTACGATTTGTTGTTTTCTAGTTGTTAATACTATCATTGTTTCGTTCTCCTTCATTTCTATAAGACTATAATAACAAAAAAAGTCAATGCTGTCAAACATTAACTTTGTTTTTAATTATTTTATTCCTTCCCAGCGTTCAAAATCATCAGCAAGTTCTTGTATAAAGACCATAATATCGTCAGTAGTGTACTCTGTAAGCTCATTATCGTTACTTAAGTTAGCAAGTTCTTTGGCATAGTCCAAAGCCTTATTGTGGTCCTTGTCGTAGCTTTCACCATCCTTCTTGCCTGCTCTTACTAGATACTTCAATACCTGCATTGTATACCAGCCCACAAGCTCTTCATAGTTAAAATTATGTTTCAAGTATTCGTTAAGTTCTACACCGTATTCATTGGCATAGTGCTTATTTGTACCATAATTCATTTAGATGTTACCCCCAATCCATGCAATAAGCAACGTCGCAAGCATACCTATCCAAGTGATAGCGATAAGTGTAAAGCCGACACCTGCAACTATCATTAAAGTTTTTACTGTATCTTTCATTTTGTTCTCCTTAGTTTGATTGTCTGTATTTTTCCATTACTTTAGGGTATTTACTGACAAATTGCAATTGTTCTTGATGTAAACGACTTGACCAATGGACTAGTCTATCAATTTCTGCTAAAGCACTCAACTTTTCGTACATCTCTTTAATGTAAAATTCTGCATTCCCTAATGACTTCCAATGTGCTGACGTTCTCACAGAGTACCCATTTTCAGCAAGTTTTTGCGCGTTGATATCAGCCTTTTCTTTTCTCTTCATCAGGCTATCAATTTCTTTAAATATAATCTTTAGCAATTTCACTTGATAGTTTTGCACTATTTCTTCAGCTGTCATCTCTGCACCTCTTTCGTAATTACATTCTATCAAATTACTTTTACTTTGTCAAACATTAACTGTTTTTAACCATAAATAATTTCTCACATTTATCATATCTTGTCCCACCTTCCAAAGTGCTATGTGCTTTATCAAAAGAATATACAGCTTCAAAACGTTCATCTGAAATTGAATAACTTGAAATTATCACGATATTACTTTTGGACATTTCAAACGCCCAGTTATAAAACTCTTGACTATCGAATGAATTGATATAACCTTTTTGGTGACTTCCTTCATAAGGAGGGTCAAGATATAGGATAGCTCCAGAAACTTCGCCAAAATCGTGATAACTTTTATTCGTTGCTTTTACTTCGTCAAGTCGTTGAAGTTGTTCAAGTTGTTGGAGTTGTTGGAGTTGTTGGAGTTGTTCAAGTTGTTGGAGTCTAAGGAGCTTAACAATCGATCTCTTATATGTTTCTGTCTGTGTATAACTACTAAAAACGTCATGATTTTCTATAATTTCTTTAGCTAGATTATATTTCAAATCTGAAATTCCTTTAGAATATAAATAACTCTTCTTATCATTCCCAAAAGAGTTGACTAGCAACTTCAAAAAGTCATCTGTCGTCTTATTTTCTTTCGCCTTAATCTCGGTAAACTCTGTACGTGAAACGATAAGGGTTTTAATCCACTCACGGTCTTGTGATATAACTCGTTCAAATGCATTGGTTATATCCTTGTCTAAGTCGTTATAATGCACTTCTAAGCCATTTAAAATACATTCGGCCGTAATTGCTCCACCTCCTCCGAAGATGTCATATATCGGCTTGTCTGTGCCAAAGTTCTGTTTGATAATTTCAACTATCTTCTTGCTTATCTTTTTCTTGCTTCCTTGATACGGTAGTCCGATTGGTTTACCTTTTCTGATTTTCTTCTCGTCTAAATTAAGCATTAAAAGTTCCTTGTCTTTCTAATTTGGTAAAATTTATTCCATTTTTCTATAAGTTCCAGCAACTTAGGTTCATTATATTCAGTAAACAGTTCAACCTGCATTGTAAACCAGCAGTGTAGACAGCGATCGCAACTATAACAGATGTTCACGTATCCTCTGCAATCTTTGCAAACTCCTAAACCGTCACTCGTTGGAATATCGAAGCAATGGCAATATCTTTTATCATTAAAGTATTTTTGTTTCATTGTTGCCTTTCTAGTTTATTCTATACCTTAACTATATGTATTATTATATCAAAAAAAACTCTAAGCTGTCAAGCCTAAAGTTTTTATTCTTAATATTATTGTTCTTTCAATTTATTCTTGAACCAAATGATTCGTTCTTTGAACCAAGCGTCAACTCCTTCAGGACGTAGCCATTTACCTTGTTTAACTCCATTCTTTTCCATGAACTCAATCACTTTGGTTGGAGTTTCTGGTTCGTCCCACATATTATATTTTGCTGAATGGTATTTACTAAACATTTCAAGCGTTTCGATGTAGCTATCTTTCAGAAGTTCCGTATCAAGCAATTTTTGGGCTTTTTCAGCACGTTTAACAAGTCGTTCGTTAGCTTGTTCCAGTTGTTCCTTTTGTCGCTGTAAGCTCAAATTATGGTTAATATAAGCAATTTGCTGTGCATGTCGTCCAAGTTTGCCTTGTGTATTAAGCTCGATCAATTTAGCCATTCCCTCGCCAAGAATTTCATCAGCCACAAAGTTATGTTTATATTTTTTACTTGTGTTGCGTACATAGTTGTCAAGCGTTTGTTTAATTTTAAGTTTTTTGTGTAGCTCTCTTAATGTTGTCAATTTAATACTCCCTCATATATTTTACCAAACTTTAAAGCGTTAATTTTAACTAACTGCTTCAATTCTGATATAAATTGCTGTTCTCCGTCAAAGTCAAATGGCATTGATACGTTTTCCTTGATCCAAGCGAAAGCTCCGTCAAAGTCTTGTCTTAATAAGCTCATTTTATCCACGATGTCGATAATTTGCTCTCTCTCTTCTCCTGTGTACATGTAACCACCTTTCTAGAAAGGAAGTTCTGATTCATCAACTTCAACAGGTTCAGAACCACCAAATAAGTCTTGTTTAGCTTGTGATTGACTACTATTATCATTAGTGATAAATACTTTTTCAACCGTAGGGAAAACAAAGTTATAATTTACGTATTCGCCTGATTCCTTAGCTTGTACACGACCGCTGACCGTTACGGTGTCGCCTAATTGAATGAAGTCAGGCAAGAAAGCCGAACCGTACGCAACTTTTACGCTAGAACCTTTTTCTTTTTCAAACAATGGTACTGAAATGATTTTCTTATCGCCTTTTGCTGTGCTTACTGTACGTGTATTTTTTTCGTTCGCTTGTGCTGTAACTGTGATGATTGCCATTTAATTATTCTCCTTTTTCTGCTTCTTGCTGTGCTAACCAAATCTTCATGATGTCGGTAATTTCTTTTTTAGTCTTATTTTTCAAGCTGTCAATGTTTTCATATCCTAGCTGTTCAGCTCGTTTGATAAGTGGCTGAATCTCTCTAAGTCGTTGCTTTTCTGCTTCCAGTTCTTTCTGTTCTTCTGTCAAGTCAGGAAGGTCTTCATTTGCGTAAATGTATAGCCCTAAACCATGACGAGCGATTGCCTTAACCAGTCCACGCTGAATGGCTTTATTTACGTCCATAGAAGTCAGTTTTTCAAGTGGGATGGATTGATTACGGAAGTCCATTACAGGCAAATACTCAATATGTTCTAAGCCCTCAATAGTCATACCAACTTTAACCCATGCTGTATGACCGTCTGTGTGATAGTTTAACCCTTGTTCATTTTCATAAACTTTACTGTTAGCTTCAGGATATACTTTTTTAACTTCAGACCATGCAAATGCCCAACTCAAATAATCAAGGTTGTTTTTTTTACTCTTTTTATCATTAACATTAATAACACTTAGTGTTTCAAATACACTCATTCGATAACCTCTTCTTTCCAGCCTTGGTTTTTAAGCTCTAAGGCTTTTATCAAATCAGATTCACGAGATAAATAAAACTCCGAAGCATAGTTTTTTGACAAAGTATGAAAAGCATGCCCAAAGTAAAGTTTACCTTTCTCGCTTGCATGATTTGCTTCATTAAATTCTAAATACATTACTGACACTTTTTCCTGTGCTGTATCTGAATCTTTCTCTTTTTTAAGTTTTTCAGTAACTTTTTTCACAACTTCTTCAAGCTGTTTTTCATCAAACTTAATATTAATTGTTTCCATTTTCTCCTCTTTCTATAATAAATACGTCTCCTTGTCTTGTAATTTCAATATTATATTCAAGCATAGGCAGGATATAACCTTTACCCCAATAGCTCCATAATTCGCTTATCAAGCCATATAAGCACTCGTTAGGCTCTACTCTATACTTTGTTTCGTTCATCTCTTCAAGCTCTTTATACAGCTTTCTGACACCTCTAGCGTAATGTTTACTAGCTTTTTCTTCTGCCCTTAAACTTTTGTAGTTGCTTTTCATATATGAACTTTCTAATATCGTCTTTCTGCTGTTTTTCCTCTTTATCAGACCAACTAACTTTTTGGCCTTTTCGCTTGCCACTTTGATAAACTCGTCTGTTATCATCAGGAAAGCCATTTTTTTCAAAGTACATTCTAGCATATTCAAAGTAATTTAAGCTGTTGATGTACTGCTGACTATCCTTTTTGTGATAATTAAGAGTTATCAATCGTCTTTCAGCTAGTGATTCAAAAGATGTTATCATACTTCTTCTTCAACGAAACCTAAAGCTAACAAAGCTTTATATTCCTCGCTCCCTTCTTTAACTTCAAGAGCATCTTGCTCGAATTTTGTTAATTGTTTAGACTGTCCAGCATAATATAATGCAGTTCCTCCGCTACTATCAGAAAAGTTGTAAAACTTAAATTTAGGTTCAATAACTTCATAACCGTTAATGACAGCTTCAACCATTTTCAATTGCTCGTAACACTCAAAAGCACTACTTGGACATTTATCGCCGCCTATCCAATTGTATCCATAACCAAAACGAGTAATGTGACAAAGCGCTCGTTTTTTGTTTATTTCATCTTCAAGGTTTCCAAAAGTTTCAAGATAATCAGCTTGTTTTTGCGTTAATTTAACTACCATTTGTTAGTTCCCCTTTATTTCTATATATACTATTATACCAAAATTAATTATCGTTGTCAAATATTAGATGATATTTTTTTATTTATTTCTACTTTTAGTTGTAATGCCCTAATAAATGCACGCTTAGAATAATCATTTTCGCAAGCTGCATGCAATTTTTTCGACTGTCTGACTAGAAATTCAGCACGTCCAAGCCATACTTTGAAAAGTTCGTCATTATGCCATTCTGCTTTTACCATTTCATCTAATGCACGATATAACCAACCGTACACTTCAGCGTGTAAAATAATAGCTTTGTTCTTGTAGTCGTTCATTGAGTTCATTTTTTGCTCTCTCTATTAATTTAAAGTCATCACTGTATAAAACAGGTTTTGAATATTGTTCATTCATGTTAAACCTTGAATAATAGTCATAGAAGTATTCATTTACTTTTTCATGGTAATAAACAACGTATTTTT
>OBLG01002349.1_pt1 | contig 11993 bp, 10 predicted proteins | sample 1517451 | NCBI WGS metagenome assembly OBLG01 (sample SAMN04571694, study PRJEB22368) | human gut metagenome | biome: human gut; material: stool | host: Homo sapiens | place: Luxembourg | collected 2012-06-29
GGTTAGGGGTAATTCTATTCTATCAGAACTCAATCACTTTTTCTATAGTTTTTTCGCTTTTGGTCTCACATCTATTGTAACACTACAGAAGAGCGCAAAATATTTTTGCAAAACCACTTGACAAAAACGTCGTTATGTGGTATACTATGCAGGTCGGCAGGAATGCTGGTATAGCTCAGTTGGTAGAGCACGTCATTGGTAATGACGAGGTCATCAGTTCGAATCTGATTACCAGCTCCAGAGAGGCTCGTTGTGAAAACAGCGAGCCTCTCTTCATTTTTGCCTTGTTGCAGCCTGCGACAGTACCGGATCGGCAGAGGCGTTACGAAAAGGTCGTTCCCATAAACCGTTTGGCGCCGAGGGGAGAATAGACCCATCGGTCAATATGCGGGACGCGGTCGCCTCGAATGAAATAATCCAGCCGGGGGGCAGGCAACGGCTCGTTCCGGCAGGCGTCGATCAGCACAAGCTTGACCTTCATGCGTTCCGGCGTGATGCTCTTGATGAATACGGCAGCCGTCCTGCCGACCAGTGCCTGCGCCATTTCGCGGTCACCGTCCCGCAGCTCGGCAAGTCCTGCCAGGTTTGGCGCCAGTTCAACGAACACGCCGTACTCCTCCACGCTCCGGACGATGCCCGCGACCGTCTGCCCCGGTTCAAACCGCGCGGCATTCTCCGTCCAGGTTCCCAGCAGTTCCCGCATGGTCAGAACAATCCGCCCGCTGTCCCGATCCACCGAGCGCACGACTGCCCAGATCAGCTGCCCGTTATACAGTCGTTCCCGCGGATGCCGGATGCGCGAGACGGACATGGCATCCACGGGGAGCAGGGAACACAGACCGCATCCGATATCTACGAATGCTCCGAAGCTCTCCAGATGCGTGACACGTCCCCGGACGATGTCGCCGGGAGCCAGATCGGCGATATATACGGCGGCGCACTCCGCCTGTGCCGCACGGCGGGACAGGCGGACGGTCGTCAGTCCTTCGGCGTCCGGTGTGTCAATGCCCTGCACCTTGAAGCAGACCGCTTTGCCGACGCGCGTGAGAATGGCGATATCTTTGACCGGCTCGCCGGGACGTGTGTACACCGCCTCCTCGCGCGGGATAATGCCGCGAACCCCGGGCAGGGCGGGGAAGTCTATGTGCAGATTCAGTTCGCTGTCGCAGAGCAGTGCGGTGCCCTCCAGAATGGCACCCGATGCCTGCGCCCGTTCCAGCATCGGCAGGGATGAGCAGGCGTCCCGATTGGCGGCGGAGGTCAGCAGCTGACCCTCCGGCAGATAGTTTGCTTCCATATGTAGCTCCGATCCTTTCTTTTGCGTACTTCACCGGGGATTCCGGCGTTATCACCCGCAGTGTATGAAGCAATCGTCCGACGTATGCCACTGAAAAAGCGAAACGGCGAGGCAGGGACATACAGAAAAACACGCGAAAACGCAAGGAAACGGGAGCTTGCATACCTGTAAATCAAAAAATCAAAATAATTTCGAAAAAGGGCTTGACAGGCAGGGGCAGATATGGTATAATAGCGCCGTTGTGCGGGAGAGGTATGCCATGCGTGGCGCCGCTTCCCGCGAAAAATTGATTGGAGGAAGACAAGATGTCCACATTCATGCAGAAAAAAGAGTCTGTGGTGCGCAAGTGGTATGTCATCGACGCGGCTGAGAAGCCCCTCGGTAAGACTGCCGTTGCCGCCGCCGACCTGTTGCGCGGTAAGAACGACCCGACCTTCACCCCCCATGTTGATTGCGGTAACTTCGTTATCATCGTCAACGCGGAGAAGGCGGTGCTGACCGGCAACAAGATGACCGACAAGTACTACTACCATCATTCCGGCTACATCGGCGGTATGAAGAAGGTTCAGTACAAGACGCTGATGGCGACCAAGCCCGAGAGAGCTATGGAGCTGGCAGTCAAGGGAATGCTGCCCGATACCGTCATCGGTCGCAAGGCATTCACCCGTCTGAAGGTGTACGCAGGTGCCACCCACAACCATGAGGCGCAGAAGCCCCAGGTGTACGACCTGTAATCAGAGGAAAGGAAGGACAAATTCATGTATACAAGTGCAAAGCCCTACTTCTACGGTACCGGTCGTCGCAAGAAGTCCGTCGCCCGCGTTCGTCTGTACCCCGGAAACGGTGAGATCACCATCAACGGGCGCTCCATCGACGAGTATTTCGGACTGGAGACCCTGAAGCTGATTGTCAACCAGCCCTTCGGCGTTACCGGCACGGTCGGTAAGTTTGATATCGTGGCTACCGTCAGCGGTGGCGGTATCAGCGGTCAGGCGGGTGCTATCCGCCACGGTGTTGCCCGCGCCCTGAACGCGGCGGATGCCGAGTACCGTCCCGCCCTGAAGGCTGCCGGATTCCTGACCCGCGATCCTCGTATGAAGGAGCGTAAGAAGTACGGTCTGAAGGCTGCCCGCCGCGCTCCCCAGTTCTCCAAGAGATAAGTTTCCGGCTTGCCCGGACTCCCAGCCCCGGAGGTTTTCTCCGGGGCTTCTCTGTTGCTTGCGTACATACATATGGGAACTTTACGCGACGAAAAAACACCCGCGCGGTTCAGGAATACCGCGCGGGTGACTTTTATTATGCCGGTACGGTCCCTCGGCGATCAACCGGAAACTTCCTTTTTGTATTGCATCCGGAAGATGTACTTTACTGTCGGCACCAGCAGAACCAGGGAAGCCAGCAACCATGCGCCGGGGTCGCCGAAGCACACAGCCGCGAACGATGCCAACGACGCCGATGCATCGGTCGCACCGCCGTTGACCAGCGCCGGCAGGTATGCGCAGATCAACACCCGTGACACCAATTCCGCAACGCCCGCCCCCAGTACGTACCCGACCTTGGTGATGCCCTGCACGGCACTGCGGGTAACGATCAGAAAGCCGAGGATAAAGTACAGAATGAAATCCACGTACAGGTAGGTGTTCCCGAACCGGACGGATGCCTCGGATATCTTGTCTTCGCTCATGAAAATGTGCTGATACGCTCCGCCGATTGAGAGAAGCAGTCCGGCAGTCAGGCAGAACGCATACATGATGAACATAATGATCAGCGATTGCCTCGTTCCTTGCCGGATGCGGCGGTAATCGCTTTTTCCGTAATTCTGTGCGTTGAAGCCCAAAATGGCGGAGGCAAGTCCGTTGTACAAAGCCATAAGGAAATTGATCAGCTTATTGGCGGCGCTGAAGCCGTTCTGCGCCGGGGTGCCCGGTACCATGATGCCGTTTTCCGCTATATCAAAGCGGACGACCGCTCCCTGCATGACGATGATGCCGACAGCCAGGATCGAAAACTGCAGTCCAAGCGGCAGCCCCTGTCGCAGGTGCGATAGCAGAGAGGCGCCGCCGACGCGCCAGTCCTCACGTCCGAGCCGCAATTCCGGGTGGCGCAGCAGGGTATAGGCAAAACAGCCGAGCATACTCAGCAGCTGTGCCAGTACAGTCGCAATAGCGGCTCCGGCAGGACCCATGCGGAAGGGGACAAGGAACAGGATATCCAGTCCGACATTGAACAGTGTAGAGAAAACCAAGAATACCAGCGGCGTGACCGAATCTCCGAACGATCGCAGGATTCCGCAGATGAAATTGTAGCCCATCTGGGCAAAGATGCCGAGGAAGATGAAGAGACAGTAGATATAGGCGGCGTCATACACCGTCTTGTTGATCGGCGTAACATGGATAAGTCCCAGCATCCACGGCAGAAGCACGACCGACAGCACGGTCAGAACAACCGATATGCCGAGCGACAGGTAGATTTGTGCCGCGAAGGAGCGCCGCACGCCCCGCCTGTCGCCCGCGCCTACGCATCCAGCGGTCAGAACGGAAAACCCTGCCGTACAGCCGAAGGCGAATTGCAGAAAGATGAAGGTCAGCGGGAACGTGTCGTTGACACCTGCCACCTCCTCCGCAGACAGCACCTGCCCGCAGATGACCGCATCGGTCAGTACATAGATCTGCTGGAGCAGGTAGGAAATCATAATCGGTACGGCATAGCGCAGGATGACGCGCCAGGGCGTTCCTGCCGTCAGATCGACCGGCTGGGAGAGCCGTCGGAGCAGCGATACGCGCTTGCCGTTTTGGGGTTCTGTTTCAGTCATATACCAGTCCCTCCGGAATCGGAAATCGGCGGTATTATAGCACGGGCTCCGCCTGTTGTCAAGGTATATTTTTCACGGAAGTACGGGAAAAGAAAGAACTCTTTTTTGGAGCGTCTCCGGCTGGACAGCGCACGGCGAACGTGGCAATGCTGCCGGCGTTGACTTATATAACGTAATCCCCGCCGCTCGGCGTGTCCGACAGATCGGCAAGCGTGATACCGTCAAAGTAGGCGGTAGTCAACTCGTAGTATTTTTTCCACATAGGCAGTGTGCGGCAGTTGGCGGCGCGGTCACACCCGCCCGCTTTGCCGGACAGGCAGGCTACAGGGGCAAGATCTCCTTCCGTCAGCCGCAGAATATCCCCGATGCGGATCTCGGTCGGCTCCATACATAAGCGGTAGCCGCCGCCCCGCCCGTGAATGCCTTCCACCATGCCGGCGCCCGTCAGAAGCGGCATGACCTGCTCGATGTACTTGAGCGATATTTCCTGCCTATGGGCAATCATCCGCAGGGGAACGTATCCCGCGCCCCGGTGTTCCGCCATATCCAGCAGCACCCGGATGGCATACCGCCCGCGTGTTGAAATCATGACATTTCCTCCTTCCGATCCGTGTTCGGCTGCCCTGTGCAGCAAAGAACTCTCACGTATGGAGTCAGTCGGCAAACAGGGGCGTGGACAGGTAACGATCGCCGGTGTCGGGCAGAAGCACGACGATGGTTTTGCCGGCGTTTTCCTGCCGTCCGGCAAGCTCCACTGCCGCATGTACCGCCGCGCCGGACGAGATGCCGACCAGAACGCCTTCGCTCTTGCCGATCAGCTTTCCGGTGGCAAAGGCGTCCTCATTGGACACCGTGATGATTTCATCATATACCTTTGTGTCCAGCACCTTCGGAACAAAGCCGGCACCGATTCCCTGAATCTTGTGAGGGCCCGCTACGCCGGTAGACAGCACCGCCGAGCTTGCAGGCTCCACGGCAACAACCCGAACCTCCGGCTTGCGGGATTTGAGGTACTGCCCGACGCCGGTGACGGTGCCGCCTGTGCCGACTCCTGCCACGAAAATATCGACCTCGCCGTCGGTATCCTCAAAAATCTCGGGGCCCGTATGCTCAAAGTGGGCTTTGGGATTGGCAGGATTGACAAACTGCCCCGGAATAAAGCTGTTCGGGATCTCCTTTGCCAGTTCGTCGGCTTTTTCGATGGCGCCTTTCATGCCCTTGCTGCCGTCGGTGAGCACCAGTTCGGCACCGTATGCCTTCATAATCTGGCGGCGTTCTACGGACATGGTTTCCGGCATGACGATGACAAGCCGGTAGCCGCGTGCTGCCGCCACCGATGCAAGTCCGATCCCCGTATTGCCCGAGGTCGGCTCAATGATGACAGATCCGGGCTTCAGCAATCCCTTTTCCTCGGCATCGTCGATCATGGCTTTGGCGACGCGGTCCTTTACGGATCCCGCCGGATTGAAGTACTCCAGCTTGGCAAGAATCCGGGCGTTCAGACCCAACTTTTTCTCGATATGGGTAAGCTCCAGCAGTGGCGTTTTGCCGATCAGCTGATCGGCGGAAGTGTAAACGGCAGACATAGTGTATTTCCTCCTTTGCAGTTTGCAAAACCATATATACCTACCAACACGGTGTGCAGGTATTATAGACCATTCCGCGCGGTTTGTCAATAGGAAAACGGAAAAATATTTCCCGATTTGCCGTTGCCGTCCGGACTTTGAAAATCTTCCGCTAAAGAAATTGCTTTCTGTTACTGCGTATAACCGCACGCGCGGTCTTGACAATCCACCGATTTTCTGCTATACTGTACGTTGCTGTAATGTATCTGTGAGAGGGAGGGCGATGGTATGGAAGACGTGGGCGGTCAGGGTTTTTCTGTCGTCGGGAACGCCCCCCTGCTGGATAGGCTCCGGCGCGACGTGCGCGAGGGAAGACTGAATCACGCTTACATTCTGGATGGCGCGCCGGGTAGCGGTCGGCATACGCTCGCGCGTTGGCTGTGCGGCGCCATTGCGTGCCGCAACCGCCCCGGTCAACGGACGGCGGCGGATGAAAATCAACTGGGCATGTTTGACTCCCTGCCGCCGGTACAGCCCCCGGCGGACGCACCGTTGCCCTGCGGCAGGTGCGAGGACTGCAGGCGCATACTGGAGGGAATCAGCCCCGATGTCCGCGTTATCGGGCGGGAAGGCAAGGCTACACTGGGCGTGGACAGCGTTCGGTTTCTCAGGCAGGACGTGCTGAATCCGCCCAACCGGCTGGATACCAAAATCTACATCATAGAGGACGCCGAAACCATGACCGTGCAGGCGCAGAATGCCCTGTTGCTGACGTTGGAGGAGCCGCCCGCCTACGTGCTGTTTCTCCTGCTGTGCAACGGCACGGATGCACTGCTGGAGACCGTCCGCAGTCGCGCTCCGGTGCTGCGGCTTGCACCGTTGCCGGACGATGATGTCCGGGATGCGCTGGCGGCGCACGGACGCCGTCTTTCCGAGGAGGAGACCGCCGCCCTGCTACTTCAGGCAAACGGAAGTATCGGGCGGGCGCTGGCGCTGTCCGATCCGCGCACGCTGGCGCCGATTCTGCGCAACCGGGAACGGTGCGAGGCTCTGCTTGCGTGTCTGGCTGACCGCCGGGCGGACGAGATCATGACGGCGATTTACGGATGGGACACAAAGCGGGATGCCGTGTGCGACATTCTGGCGGATCTGCATTTGGCAGTACGCGATCTTGTACTGCTCAAACGCACGGAGGACATCCGCACGGTCTTTTTCACGGATCGGGATGCGGCGGCTGATCTGGCGGATCGCTTCACATCGCGTGCCCTGATCCGGCTGTATGACGCAGTCTGGAAAGCGCGCGGAGCGTTGGAAAGCAACGGAAATGTGCGCCTTACGCTGACGCGTATGGCGCAGGAGATATCCCACGCCTGAGGGCGAACCGCCGGCACCGTCCGGTATCGGAAAGGAAAACGAGTATGGATGACGAAAAGCTGAGAAATACAGACGCCGGGGCGGCTCCGGCAGGCGCAACGGAAGCCCGCACGGGAAAAGCGGAAGGCAACCGACAGCCTGCCGGCAACAGGCGCCGTCCTCCCGCCGGCAACAGACCTGCGGACGGCAGGGGAAAGAGCCAGCCGCAAGGGGGTCCGTCGCGCGATGCCGCCGGGACAGCCGAGGCAGGCGCGCCCGGAGCCGGGCAGGGGCGGAGTGCCAAGACCGTATGGAGCAGTGAGCGCCGTCGGGGCGGCAGAATGCCGGTTCCCGCCGGATCCGTTGCCGACGCGACTGCAAATCGGCAACCCGCCGATGCAGGCAAAGTCAAAGCCGCTGACAGACTGGCAGACGGAAACCCGACAGGCAAGCCGTCTGCCGATAAGCGCGGCAAACCGGCTCCGGCACAGCAACCGCGTTCTACGGGGCGCCCGACGCGCGTGCCGCGCCATGCGTCCCGTGCGACCGAACTGCCCCGGATGGACAGTCTGCTCATCGACGACGTGCCGGTCGAGCCGGATGTCAGCCCGGATGCCTATGTGCCGAGCAACGCCGATATAGACCGCATCCTGCAGTATGAGCTGTACACGCCGCAGAGCCGGCAGATCCCGGACGTAATCCCGGCGGGGAAGACCGTCATTGTCGGCGTTCGCTTCCGCCCCGGCGGAAAGACTTACTTCTTTGACCCCGGAAAAGTCCGCTGTCAGGTCGGGCAGGCGGCGATTGTGGAGACGGCACGCGGACAGGAGTTCGGTGAAGTCTGCATGGGAAACCGCATGGTGGACGAATCGCTGGTCGTCCAGCCGCTTCGCCCGCTCATCCGGCTGGCTACCGAGGAGGATCTCCGGCACCACAGCCAGAACTGCCAGCGCGAGGCGGATGCCTACCGCATCGGCGTCGAGAAAATCCTTGCCCACAAACTGGATATGAAGCTGGTTGCGGCGCAGTATACGTTTGATAACTCCAAATTGCTGTTCTACTTCACGTCCGACGGACGCGTGGATTTCCGGGAACTGGTCAAGGATCTTGCCGGCGTGTTTCATATCCGGATCGAACTGCGGCAGATCGGAATCCGGGACGAGGCGCGCATGATCGGCGGGTTGGGACCTTGCGGACGCCCCCTGTGTTGCAGTACATTTCTGACCGATTTCGGGCAGGTTTCCATGAAGATGGCAAAGGAGCAGAACCTGTCGCTCAATGCCTCCAAGATTTCCGGTTGCTGCGGGCGGCTGATGTGCTGCCTGCGGTATGAGCACGAGACGTACCAGGAAGAGCTGCGCCGCTCGCCGGCTCCCGGCAGCTTTGTCGTGACTCCGGACGGTCCCGGCGTGGTCACGGAGGTTCTGCCCATTCTCGGCGAGGTCAAGGTCAGTCTGCGCAATCAGACCGATTCCGCGCCCCGCCGCTATAAGCGGGAAGCGGTATCCCTGCAGGCACCCGGACAGCGTCCCGGAGAGGATACAAGGGACGGCGGAAGCGCGCGGGATGCCGGACGCAACCGTCCGCCTGTCTCGGCGCCGGAGGACGATCTGACCGGCAATGGCGGCGACGCGGAGCCGGACGCCCTCGCGCAGGACGCATCCGAAAACGATCGGGCGGAGTGACCGCCCGATACCCGATCGCATTGTTTGAGACTTGAATCCCCGGGAGTCTTTTGATTCCCGGGGATTCTGTCATCAGATTATGGCTCCTGCACGGCGAGAGGATGGAACAGAGACGAAGGAAACGTCAGCGTGGCAATCCGGCTTCCGGCTCAATTCTGCATATATATCTGTTCGCCTGTCACGGGCGTATAGCATATCAGATTTTTGCCGTCCAGATTTTCCTTGTGCATATCCACACCGGTGATCCGATGGTTGTTGTAAGTGTTGTAGTAGTAGATTCCTCTGTCGGTGTTACAGCAGGAAGTGTACAGGGTGATCTCATACTTGTCTGTGCCAAGTCTGCAACAGCCGCGTTGCTGGTCTACGCTGCCGAGGATGTGGAAAAACTGGCTGACGCTTTCCGCCTCCGAATCGTCGGAAAGCGAATTCATTTTTACAAAAGCCACGCGGACAAACCGGGACTGAGAGGACAGGTCGCCGGGAAGCCCCATGGCGCCCATCCCGCGGCTGTATTGATCCAGTTCCAACTGCTTCGAGAAAGTATTCCCGTGGTTTTCCGGCGCAAGGTGCATATAGTTGTTCAGGTTGAACATCTGGTAATTGAACGGGGGATTGTTGGTCAGCACTCCTACCGGATTGTCATAGATTTTCAACCCGTCCTGCACCGATTCTACGGTAATGCATGCGTCTCGGTCTGCGATGATCCAGTGCAGCTGTGCAAGCGGCAGATTATCGGAAAACGGTGTGTCGGTCAGATTCAGATTTTCCAACGCCTGCCGCACCTCCTTTACGGAGGCACATTTCCCGAGCAACCACGGGATCAGCTCAAACTGCGTGATGTTGTCCTTTCCCTCGGCGGGCTTTCTGTAACTGGCATTCCCCACGAAATTCAGCCCTGCGATACCAAGTCCCTTTTCGTTCACCGCGTCATAGTACAGGGGGTACGCCTGCATCACGCATGCCATTCCGATCATGGCGTAATGGCTTTTCAACTGACTGCCGTTCCGCAGGTCAAATACATAGTTGTGCGGCGTGATAACGATCTGATCTCCGTATGAAAACTCGTAGTCCAGGGTTCTCCCAAAGTAGAAGTCCTTTGTTTTGTAGGTCGCGGCTGTACACATTTTCGATCGTTCCTCTCTCATCAACTCTCATCAACGTGGAAATTTTAGGCTGCATCTGCCTTGGCGGCACCAAAGGTTTGATACATACTGCCCTTCGTATCTATTATGGCATATTTGCGTGAATAATGCAAGAGATATTTGAGATAATGTCGCTTTCCGTGTGCAGCACAATAACTGATTTCCGGAAAATTGTCGGTTCCGTCTTGATTTGTTTCCCGCAATGTGCTATAATAAAGTAAAGTGGATTATTGAGAATTACGGAAAGGAACCGTGTATATGTATCGAATTGTACGCAAACGGGTGCTGAACCCAACGGTTATTGCAATGGACATTGACGCGCCGTTGGTTGCTGCCAAGGCGCAGGCGGGGCAGTTTATCATTCTGCGTGTGGATGCCGAGGGGGAGCGCATTCCGTTGACTGTCGCCGGCTATGACCGCGCGGCGGGCACCGTCCGCATCATTTTCCAGACGGTCGGCGCGACCACCGATGCGCTGGGGCGGCTGAGCGTCGGGGACAGCATTCAGGATTTCGTGGGACCGCTGGGAAAGCCTTCCGAACTGGAAGGCTTGCATAGGGTGTGCGTGGTCGGCGGCGGTGTCGGCTGTGCCATTGCTCTGCCCATTGCCGAGGAACTGCATCGGCGAGGCTGTGAAGTCCACGCAATCATCGGCTTCCGCTCCCGCGACCTGCTTATTCTGGAGGACGAATTCCGAGCCTGCTCGGATCGTTTGGCTGTCATGACGGATGACGGTTCTGCCGGACGGCAGGGCGTGGTCACGTTGCCGCTCAAGGAGCAGATCGAGGCTGGCGAACAGTATGACGAGGTCATTGCCATCGGACCGCTGGTCATGATGAAGTTCGTGGTTGCGACCACGCGTCCGTTCGGCGTCCCGACTGTGGTATCCATGAACCCGATCATGATCGATGGGACCGGTATGTGTGGCGGTTGCCGCCTGACCGTTGGCGGAGAAACCAAATTTGCCTGCGTGGACGGACCGGATTTTGACGGCTTCCTTGTGGATTTTGATGAAGCCATGTCCCGGAGCACCATGTACTGGGATTTTGAGCAGCACGCCCGCGAGGCGGCGTGCTCACTCTACCGGAAGGAGGTGCACTGAGATGGCGGTTACGCGGAATATGTCCCCGGAGAAGCACCCCATGCCGACGCAGGATCCCGCCGTGCGCGCACACAATTTTGATGAGGTCGCTCTTGGCTACGATGAGCAGACTGCGCTCGCTGAGGCAGCACGCTGTCTGAACTGTAAAAATCCGGCGTGCGTGACGGGATGCCCCGTCAGCATCCGCATTCCGGAATTCATCGCGCACGTTGCAGCGGGAGAGTTTGAGGAGGCATACCGTGTTATCCATACTTCCTCCTCTCTGCCTGCCGTATGCGGACGCGTCTGCCCGCAGGAAACGCAGTGCGAGATGCACTGCGTCCGGGGTATCAAGGGACAGCCGGTCGGCATCGGGCGGCTGGAGCGCTTTGTGGCGGATTGGCACAACACGTACGCGACCGAAACGCCCGCCGTTCCGGCACCGAACGGGCGCCGCGTCGCCGTGGTCGGATCCGGTCCTTCCGGGTTGACCTGCGCCGGCGACCTTGCCAAAGCGGGGTATGCCGTCACGGTGTTTGAGGCTCTGCACGTCGCGGGGGGCGTGCTGATGTACGGCATACCGGAATTCCGTCTTCCCAAGGCGATCGTGCAGAAGGAAGTGGACACTCTGCGCCGGATGGGAGTGGATATCCAGACCAATGTTGTCATCGGCAAAACCATTACGGTGGATGAACTGTTTGAAGCGGGCTATGAGGCGGTATTCATCGGCTCCGGTGCGGGACTGCCGCGCTTCATGAACATCCCCGGCGAGTCACTCAAGGGTGTGTACTCTGCCAATGAGTTCCTGACGCGGAGCAATCTCATGAAGGCGTACCGTCCGGATTCCGCCACGCCGATCCTGCACGCCCGGCGTGTCGCCGTTGTGGGCGGCGGCAACGTGGCGATGGACGCCGCGCGCACGGCTTTGCGGCTGGGCGCGGAGGAGGTATCCGTTGTATACAGACGCTCCATGGAAGAGTTGCCCGCCCGCCGGGAGGAGGTTGAGCACGCCGAGGAGGAGGGCGTCGTTTTCCGCCTGCTGTGCAACCCGACGGAAAT
>OBLG01002354.1_pt1 | contig 11956 bp, 6 predicted proteins | sample 1517451 | NCBI WGS metagenome assembly OBLG01 (sample SAMN04571694, study PRJEB22368) | human gut metagenome | biome: human gut; material: stool | host: Homo sapiens | place: Luxembourg | collected 2012-06-29
GTATGGACACATTTCTGCCCGCCAAAACCGTGTCTGCCCTTGTCGATCGATGGTATCGGAAAGCGAGGATCCCCTTATGAAAAAAATCGTTGGCATTGATATCGGCGGCAGTAGCGTCAAGCTGGCCTACTTCGCCGGCAGTACGCTGAAAAAGGCCGCCATGGCCCCCCTGCCGGACAACATGGTGGCTGACGGCAGGATCTTGTCCATGGACGCCATGGCGGACTTCCTCCGCCAGGCCGCCCGGGACAACGGCATTCCCCTGACCAACGCCGCCGTGGTCCTGCCCTCCACCGAGGTCTTTACCCGCGAGCTGACCATGCCCGCCATGACGGAGCAGCAGCTGCGCTACAACCTGCCCTACGAGTTCCGCGACTTCCTTACGGACGAGAAAAGCAAGTACTACTTTGACTACTCCATGCGCGACATTCTCCGCGACCAGGACGGCTATCCCACCGAGATGACGCTGCTGGCCTGCGCCATGCTCAAGGAGACGGCGGAGCGCTACCGCGCCATGATGCGCCGCGCCGGCTTCAAGCTGCAGGCCCTCACCCCCAGCGAGTGCGCCTACGCCGGCGTGCTGGCGGCCTACTACCGCCGCACCGGTCTGCCCCAGCGGGATATGTGCATCGTCAACCTGGGCTACACCGCCGCCTATCTCTACATCTACCGCGGCGCCTTCTTCGAAAGCCGCCGGGAGATCGACCTGGGCCTGAACCGTCTGGAGCAGCTGGTAGCGGAGCACTGCGGCGTGGATATCCATGTGGCCCACAGCTATGTGCTGCAAAACTACAACGACGTGCTCTCCTCCGACTATGCCCAATCGTTTTACGCCCGCATCGCCGTGGAGGTGATGAAGGCCGTCAACTTCTTCAACTACAACAACCGGCAGCAGGAGCTCGCCGACCTGTGCCTGTGCAGCGGCGGCTGCAATATTGGCCCCCTGCGTCAGGCGCTGGCCGAGACCACTCACCTGCACCTGCACACCGCCCAGGAGCTGCTGGGCGACGATGTGACCCTGGATGAGCCGTGGATGTATCTCCGCGCCATCGGCGGCGTGGACGAGGGACTGAGAGGAGGTCTGCAATGATCGCGGAAAAGAACGGTATCACCGTGGATACGCGCACTGCCGCGTCCGCGCGGAAAATGATAAAGTGCCCCCAGAAGACCGGCATCAACCTGAACCTGCAGGAGGACCGCCAGCGTGACCGCCGGACCCTGCTCATCGGTATTCTGGCCATTGCGGCGCTGGTAACCGTTGTGGTCAACTTCGGCGTGCTCCAGCAGTACCGCCGTCTGGGCAAGGCCCAGGCCGCCTATGACCGCGTCCACACCCAGTATGTGAGCGCCCAGGAGGCCCTGTCCGACTACGACCGCGTCCTGCTGGAATACCGCACCTACTCCATGGACTGGATGACCGCCGCCGGCAGCGAGGACATCCCCGCCGCCGTGGACCGTCAGGCGGCCCTGAACCTGCTGGAGCAGGAGATGCTCAGCCATGGCTCCCTCACGGCGCTCCAGATCACCCAAAACACCATGAACGTGGATATGTCCGGCATGACCCTGGACCAGATCTCCGCCATGTTCGCCCGCCTGCGCCTCTCCCCCATCGTGGACAGCGTCTCCCTCAGCGTCGCCTCCACGGAGGCGGGCAAGGCCGCCACCATCATGGATTTCACCGTCCGCATCGAACTGCGCCAGCCGGAGGAGGTGTCTCAATGAACCGCGAGCTTACCAAGCGGGAAAAGACCCTGCTGCTGGTCCTGGTGGTGCTGGTGCTGGTCCTGGGCTACTGCAAGCTGTTTCTGGAGCCCATCGACCGCCAGATAACCTCCTTCCGCACCAACACCGACATCGAGCAGGCCGAGCTGGACACCGACCGTGTCCGTCTGGCCCAGCTGGAGCAGATGCAGCAGGCCATTGCCGCCATCAAGGCCTCCGGCCAGGAGCGTGCCCTGCCCCAGTACGACAACGACCAGGCCCTGATGACCGAGCTGGACAAGCTCATGGCCGCCACCCTGCAATACGAGGTGGACTGCACCGAGGGCACCACCCAGGAGGGCTATCTCGTGCTGCGCCCCGTGACGCTGACCTACCAGACCGCTTCCTACGCCCAGTCCCGCCAGATCATCGACGCGCTGAGCGCCAGCGCCAATGTCAACTTCCTCTCCAACGTGGACGTGCAGTATGACGCCGACAAAGCACAGTACAAAACCGTGCTTCACCTCATCTTTTTCGAGCTGATGCCCTGACTGCGTCCCCACCATTTTTCCGCCCGCGTCCCTTTGCGGGGCAGCGTATCGATTGTGTTATGCAAAAAAAGCTCTCAAAACAGAATAATTCCGGCTTTACGCTGTCCGAAGTCCTCATCGCGGTCGCCATCCTGATCGTGCTGATGGGCCTGGCCATGATCCCCATCACCCGCCATCAGCGCGACCTGCGCCAGACAGAACTGGACGCCAAGGCGGAGATCGTCTACCACGCCGCCCAGAACAAGCTGTCCGAGCTGCTGGCCAATGGCCGCATTTCCGACTGTTATGCGGAGGATCTGCAGCCCCTGAACAACACGCCGCTGGACGCCGCCGAGAGAAAAACCTCCCTGCACTATGTGACCTCCGCCGCCAAGACCGGCGAAGGCTCCGCCGCCGCGGCCATCCTGCCGAAGGATCAGGTGGACCGCCAGCTGTGGGACAACCATTGGGTGATCGAGCTCGACCCCGCCAGCGGCAGCGTCTACGCCGTGTTTTACAGTGAAAAACCCCTGACCTACGACTTTGACAGCTTCAATCCCCTGCGGTTCCGTGATGGCCGGCTGAGCGCCGGCGCCACCGTGGGCTATTACGGCGGCGACAGTGTGCAGTCCGAGATCACCGGCAAGCTGACGCCCCATATGGAGATCATCAACAAAGAGCAGCTTCTTCTGCGCGTCACCTGCGACACGCCTATGGAGCCGCTGCACTTCTATGTGACCGTCTCCGACGGCGTCCACAGCACCTCCCGCATCGAGCTGACCGGCAGCGAGGTCAAGACCGACTATCTCACCTACACCGCCACCATGGTCCTGGACTCTCTGACGGACGGTATGCGCTTCGGCCAGCAGGCCCGCTTCAAAAACAAAAACCTGACCCCCGGCGCGGACCTGACCATCACCGTGGAGGTGACGTGTGAGAACCGTCTGGTGGACTCCGCCTCCGGCACGCTGACCGCCAACAGTCTGTTTGCCGAGGTTCGCGGCGGCGACACCGCCGTTGTTACCTACGCCCGCCACCTGCAAAATCTGGACACGGCCTCCCGCTTGCCCGACAGCATCACCCGCGCCGTGCAGGAGCAGGATATCCAATTTGTCAACGAAAACACCGACGACGGCTGGGACCGCCTGTACGGCTCCCGCACGTTCACGCCCATCACCAACAGCCGCCTGACCTACTGCGAGAGCAAGGCCACCGTGAACGGCCAGGTCTACCACCCGGTCATTTACGGTCTGACCGTGAACACCACCGGCGACGGCGGTCTTTTTGCCGCCTTCTCCGGCACGCTGAAAAACCTGCGCCTTTGCGGCGCCGACATCACTGCCTCCGGCAATGCCGGCGGCCTGGCCGGCCGTCTCAGCGGCAGGACCGAGATCCTCGACTGTCAGGTGTATCTCAGTCCCACCCGCGACAAGCTCAGCACCAAGACCGAACAGGACATCTGGCTCCGCGGCAGCACGGCGGGCGGTCTGGCAGGCCGCTGCGACGGCACGCTGACCATCCGCCGCAGCTTCGCGGCTACCGTGATTCAGGGCGTCCGCTATGCCGGCGGCCTGGTGGGCAATACGGACAGTGCTGCTCTGACTGTGGACCATTCCTACGCGGACTGCTACCTGTACGCCGCCGCCAATAACGGCGTCGCCGGCGGCCTGATAGGCGCCTGCAACGGCACCGCCAATATCGCCCTGTCCAACTGCTACGCCGCCGGCTTCCAGAGCGCCGGCACCACCGCCGGTCTCTCCGGCGGCGAGCTCTCCGGCGGCGACAGCCTCAAGGCCTGTTACAGTGCCTGCGTCCGCCTGGGCACCGACATGAAGCTGACCTACTCCACCGTCAAGCCCCCCGCTGCCGGCACGGCTCCCGCCGACATAGACGCTGTCTATTACCTGTTCCCCAGCCGGAACGATCTGTCCGGCACCAGCTTCGTCAATTACGCTAAATGGAGCGGCCAGAACCGCGCAGAGGGCGTAAAGGTCCTGGGCACCGCCTTTACCGCGGAGACAAGCGACACCGTGGCCTACAACCTCATGGACAACATGGGCCTGAGCACCTACTCCTATCCCCGGCTCACCGGTCTGCCCCACTACGGCGACTGGCAGGCGGATTTCGAGTCCGGCGCGCTGGCCTACTATGAAAAATACAGCGACGGCACCTACGGCTTCCTGGGTGCCAACCGCTCCACCCTCCGTTCCGGCGGCACCGTCGTGGACGACGGCTACGGCATGGTCTACCGCACCCAGCTCACGGACGCCATCACCGTCGCCTATACCCTGGGCGATACGGCACGCACCGCCACCCTGTGGAATTCCATCAAACTTGACAGCGAATACTGGCTGGTACGCCTGCCCGACGAGCTGGTCTATACCAGTGAGGTGTCCCCCACCTTCTACCGTCAGGTGACGGTGGATGACATCTCCTACTTCTTCAATCCCCACTTCGCCTGCCGCGTGATCCAGAGCGCCGCCCTGCCCAGCGCCCCGGCGGAGGTTGGCATCCGCACGGCCCGTCATCTGCACGACCTGAGCCTGTATTACGATACCTACCGTACCCTGCTGGACAAGACAGCCGTCTTCCAGCAGGAGCGCCCCATCGACTACAACAGCTACGCCCGTCTCACGGTGCACACGCAGCCGCCTATCGGTGCCGCGGACGGCAAGCCTTTCATCCACACCTACGACGGCGGCGGCTATACCATCGCAGCGCCCTCCTTTACCGGCGCCGTCAACACCGACGGCACCAGCTATGTCGGTATGTTCGGTCTGAACCGGGGCACCCTGCGCAATATCATATTGCTCACCGCCAATAAGGATCGTACCGTTTCTCTGGAAGGTCAGCTCTCTCTGCAAACCGCCTGCATCGGCGCCTTGACCGGCTGCAACGAGGGCACGGTCTACAACTGCGCCGCCGCGGGCTTCTCCGTGAACGGCGACGCCCGTCACGGCAGTATCCTGTATCTGGGCGGCCTGGTGGGACGCAACAGCGGTACGGTCCGCGCCTCCGGCGTCAGCGCACCGCGCCTTTTCGCCAATAGCCTGTACGCCACGCTCTGCGCCGGCGGCTTCGCTGGCGGCAACAGCGGCGTTGTCCAGCAGTGCTACGCCATGGCCGACATTGAGATCGGCACGATCAACGGCGGCGGCGTGACGCTGGGCGGCTTTGCCGGCAGCAACACCGGCTCCCTGCGCGCCAGCTACTGCGCCACAGCCATGACTTCACCCAATGCGGATATTCACGGCTTTGCCCCCACTGCCGGCGGCGTATCCGGCTGCTGCTACCTCAACGGCGGCACATACCGCTTTGTAGACAGCGTTCACCTATACCAGTACACGGACAGATCCGGCGCAGCTCCGGTGAACGAGCCGGCCCTGCGCGGCATGGCCACCCGGCTGGGCGGCTTTGGCGCCGTCTCCGCCGCCAATACCTTCCAGCACGATAAGACCCTGGACTCCGCCGGCAAGGCCTACCCCTATCCCGGCATCGTCGCCGGCCACGACGGCAGCCGCGTCCATTACGGCGACTGGGTGACCCCTGCCGATATGGGCGTTCTGGGCCTGCTGTACTGGGAATATGAGTCCAAGCCCACCGGCAGCGGCTACTATTTCTCCTCGATTGGTGTCGAGGACGGCGAATACAAGACCAACAGCAGTCTCTGTGTCTCCCATGACGACGGCGGCACCGTTACCGCTTACGGCTACGGTTACTATTGGTCCGCCGGCAGCACCACCGAGCCTGTGCTCTCCACCGGCATCACCGTGACCGGCACTCTCTATACCGCGGCGGCCGATGACCTGCACCGGCAGATGCCGGAATTCAATTTCGTCACCTACAAGACCTCCGATGACGGTCTGCACCTGACCAGCGGCACCCAGGCCAACGATGCCTGGACGCTGACCCACGAGGACGCCGCGCTGACCTACACCGTCAGTCCCTTCTTTGCCGATGCCTTCGCCCTGTCCTCCAACAATGCGCCGGGAACGGCCGCCAAGCCCTACCAGGTACGCTCCATAGAGCAGCTGCAATACATCAACTGGAGCTACATCAACGGTCAGGGCAGCACGACGCGCGATGTCACAGGCAGTAATAGTGACTACAAGTATTATCCCTATCTGCAATACACCAACCGCCGCGGCAATGCGCTGCAGACAAAGGCGATGGCGCTGGCCGGCGACAGCACCGGCGGCCCCCGTCCTATCCTCACCTGGCAGCAGACCCACGACCTCAACGGCGCAGAACACGGCACCGCCGCCGACGGCGCGGCCGCAAACTACGACTTCCACCCCATTGCCGGTGCGGTGAACAACGGCCAGTTGAACGACAGGGGCAATGAAACCTATGATCTGACGCTGTACAACTGGTTCGGCGGTATCTACGACGGCGGCAACTACTACATCAAGAATGTGAACATCACCTCCCATTGCTACAACGTGGGTCTGTTCGGTACCACCGCCGGCGCAGAGATCAAAAACATCGTGCTCTACAGCGACAACGACGCCGTTATCCAGCGCAAGACCGACGCCACCCCCGCCTCCGGTGCCACCGGGCCGGAGAATTACGCCACCTCCTACGCCCTGGGCGGTCTGGTAGGCATTGCCTACGACTATGATGAAAACCTGAAGGACAAGACGAAGGTCAGCACCATCAGCAACTGCGCTATCGCCGGCTACACCGTGACCGACAACAGCAAAAACCGGCAGTTCTTGGGCGAAGCCGCCATCGGCGGGCTGGTGGGCGTATCCAGCGCCAATCTGAACAGGTGCTCCGCCGTGGTCAAGCTGAATATCAACTGTACCCACCGCTACGCCAGTGAAGGCGCCATGAACAAGGCCCAGTGGGGCAACTATGTCCGCGTGGGCGGCCTGGTGGGCGGCGTCCGCTATGATGTGTCGGACTGCTACACCGGCGGCAGCATCACCGTCGCCAACGATCTGCTGAACGAGCGCATCCTCACCGGCGATGGCTCCAACACCGTCTTCGTGAATCGCTATGAGACGACGCCTAAGGCCGTCAAGATGACCCAGGGCGGCGCGGAGGCCGGCCCGGACACCTACGTGTACATCGGCGGCATCGGCGGCAGCGGCTTCTCCGCCACCTTCTCCAACTTCTCCGGCAGCAAGGACGGCCAACCCACCTACAACAACTGCTACACCTACGTGACCTTCCCTGCCATGGAGGGCACCATCACCGGCATCTCCCTCATCGGCAGCATCGCCGACCGCGCCGGTGTGAGCGGCGGCACCGCCCGGCTGACCATCAACAACTGCTACTACCTGGACAGCAGCGCCGCGATCTACTTCGGCAACCTCCCCACCTTCTATGGCAAGTCTACCCAGTCCAATGGACAGTACACCTACTACTCCCTGGCCACCCTGCTGAGCACCGATGCCGCGCGGATGGATATGCTCTGTGGCGATCTGAGCTATCTGTCCAAGTACACCTGGAACACCGGCAGCAGCCCCTACAACATCAACGGTCTGAGGGCCCTGAGCTACGAGCAGATGTCCGGCCGTGCGGACATCGACGGAAAGCGCTTCACCGCGCTGCTGAACGGCGGCAGCGACGACGGCAGCTTCCACTGGGTCACCACGGAGGAAAACGGCCAGTCGGCCCACGGCAAATACAGCTTCCCCGGCAGCGCGGCAGCCCTCCGCGGACAGGACTACCCCTTCCCCACCGTATTGACCCAGGGCACCGCCTGCCTGCACTACGGCGAATGGCCCTCCCGCGGCCTGTACTGGAGCAGCGGCGTCCTTTCGCTGGACCGTATCACCACCCCCAGCGTCACACTGTCGCTGCACTTCACCCAGGACACCGACGCTGACGCCGTCCCCGTCATCACCTGCTCCCGCAAGGGCATCGTGGACGTCTCCGTACCGCAGACACAGACGCCCCCGACGGACGTCCGGCACAGCTACACTGTGACCCTCACCGGCCTGTCGGTCGGCTCTACCGAGGTCTTCGCCACGCTGGGTGGCTATACCGCCCGACTGCTGGTGAGCGTCACCTCCACGCTGGACATCTCCGTGGACGGCCTGCCCGGCGATGACTTCTTTGTCGGTGACACCTGTAATTTAACGCTCACCGCCCGCGACAGCCGCGGCAGCGCACTGGATGTCGAATGGACAGTCACGCCCCAGCACGGCAACAGTGTCCTCACGGCCTCTGTTCCCGTTACCAAGGCCGACCGTACGGCCTCTGTCACCCTCACCGCCGCCGGCGAGGGTGAGGACCGCACCCTGATCACCGCCGCCTACACTACCCCCGGCGGCGAGACCTTCACCAGCCAGCTGCCCCTCATTATCCCCGTCCGCATGCAGGGCGTGCTGGGAATCGCCAACACCTCCGGCGAACCCTCAGTCTACTGGCAGGGCGTCATGGATCGGGACGGCACGGCCTTCACGGACGACGTGCCCTCCGGCGCGCCGTACACCGACCGCCCCGCCTACGCCGGTGCCAAGCTGTACCTGTACAGCCGGGGCAGCGCCGCCACCTTTGACGGTCTCTCCGTCTCCGGCGTCACCGTCAAAGGCGGCGCCGACGCCACGGAGTACGTCCTCCGGCCCATGCCCGTCTCCAACGACGAGGACACCTCCGTCCTCCATCCCGACGTGTTCCGCGCCGAGAACGACGACTTCCGCGTCACCGTGGGCACACCGGCAAAGGACACCACCAGCGCCTTCACCTACCGTCCCCTGACGGTCAAGGGGCGCAGCCAAGGCCAGATCACCCTCACCGTCACATTGACGGACGCCGAAAACCACGCCTTCACCCTGTCCATTCCCTACACCCTGACGGAGGAGGACACCCGGGTGACCGCCACCCTCCGGGTGGATGAGCAGGCGCTCACCCTGTCTGTCCCCTACGGCACAGCGCCTACGGCGGAGGACGTGGCCCGGCTTCTGACGGACAACGGCATCTCTCCGGACACCATCGACAGCTGGACCCCGGACATCACCCAGCCGCTGTATGCCGACACGGCCTTCACCGCCGTGCGCAAAACGACGGACAGCGGCGGCGCCCCCACCGTCCCGGACGCCGATACCCCCGCTTCCGGCAGCAAGGACCCGGAGGACACGCCCTCCGATGATCCATCCGCCCCGGACAGCAGCTCCGGCACCGATCCCACGCCCGAGCCGTCACCGGACACCCTTCCATGACCCACCGCAGAAAGGAGGCCCTCCCGTGCACAAACTGAAAAACCAACAGGGCGCCACGCTGATGATGGCCCTCCTTCTGCTGCTGGCGGCCAGTATGGTCAGCGCGGTGATCCTCACCGCCGCCACTTCCTCGGCCCGCCGTCTGGAGAATGACCGGGCTGCCCGGCAGGCGTATCTGACGGTCAGCTCCGCGGCCCGTCTGCTGCGTGATGATATCCTGAACGCCTCCTTTGTCCAGGAGACGGTGAAGACCACCTATACCAATGACACCTCCACCGAAACGAGCCACGAAACGACCTCACCCACCGGGTTTACGGCCGCATGGCTCAAGGCCGGCAAGGCCGCCGTGGACAGGGACAGCGGCAAAAGCTTTACCGACACCATCACCCTCTCCGTGGACGGGCTGGACGATGTCTCCGCCGTCTTTACCATGGCGCCCAATTACGACATCACCATCGTCCTGCACCTGGCCGACGGCGGCGACAGTGACTGCCGCCTGGTGCTGACGCTCCGCGAAAACAAGGCCGATCCCACTGTCAGCACCGTCAGCGGCGGCGGTCTCTGGGTCCGCGATGTCACCACGACCACAACAACGATCTCCTGGTCGCCGGACAACGCCACCATCGAAAAGGAGGCGGTCGTATCAAAAAGCTGAACAGCACCCGCGGCGAAACGCTGGTAGAGACGCTGGTCTCCATCCTGATCATCGTATTGACCTTCGTGTTTCTGACCACCGCCGCCGTCTCCGCCGCCAAGATCAACGCTAAGGTCCGTTCCGCCGACATCTCCTTCCACTACAGCCGCGCGGTGTCGAACGGCACCACTGCCCTGACCGCCTCCGGCGGCGGCACCCGCAGCGGCCGCACCACCGTGCAGGTCTATGAGAACAACGGCTGCCTCTATTACGAGGAGGTCGCGCCATGAACAAGCTTCGTGACCGCCGCGGCTTCACCCTGACGGAGCTGCTGTGCGCCGTTCTCATCGTCCTGCTCGTCAGCGCCCTGCTGACCGTGGGCGTCCGCTTCGCCGGCCGCACCTACAACAGCTCCATGCAGCTTTCCGAGGCCCAGGAGCTGTGCTCCACCCTTACCAGCGTTATCAGCGACAAGCTGCGCTTCTGCGGCACCGTGACCCCCGGCGCGGACGGCAGTCTGGACCACATCTTCATTCAGGACCTGGGCAGCGTGGAGGGCGAGGGCGCCGCCTTTCAGGTGAATGCCGACGGCCAGCTCACCCTGGGCAGCACCAAGCTGCTCAGCAGCGCCGCCTATCCCCGGGGTCTTCGGGTCCGCGATGTCAGTCTGCGCTACGACAGTGCTTCGGGCATCTTTACCGTGACCCTTCAGGTGGGCACCGCCGACAGCACCCTGGCCGAGACAGACTTCGAGGTCCGGCGCTTAAATCACACATGAAAAAAAGCACCCCCGGAGGGGTGCTTTTTCTCACTTCTTAAAGCTGTCCTTCAGCGACACACTGCGGTTGAACACCATGTGCGCCGCGGAGCTGTCGCGGTTGTCCAGGCAGAAATAGCCCACACGCATGAACTGGAACGTGGGCGCGTTGACGCCGGTGCGGTCGGCCTGCTTGTCGAACGCCTCCGCCACCTTCCGCATCTCCGGCTCCACCTTGCAGCCGGTGAGCACCGTAAGGCTCTCCGGGTTCAGGCAATCCAGGAAGTCCTTGTCCGGGCCGTCGGGCTGCTCATCGGAAAACAGGTTGTCGTACAGCCGGACCTCCGCGTCCATGCAGTTCTCCGCGTCCACCCAGTGGAGCGTGGCACCCTTGACCTTGCGGCCGTCGGCGGGATCACCGCCGCTGGACTCCGGATCATAGGTGCACAGCACTTCGGTGACGTTGCCGTCCGCGTCCTTCACACAGCCGGTACACTGCACCAGATACGCGCCCTTCAGGCGGCACTCCGGACCGTTGGGGGTCAGTCGCTTGTACTTGGGCACCGGGACCTCCATAAAGTCTTCCGCCTCGATCCACAGATGGCGCGAGAAGGTGATCTCATGGGTGCCCTGCGCCGGGTCGGTGGGGTTGTTCTCCACCGTGAATACCTCGCTCTTGCCCTCGGGATAGTTGGTCACCGTCAGCTTCACCGGATGCAGCACCGCCATAGTGCGCTCGGCGGTGGCGTTCAGATCCTCCCGCAGGCAGTGCTCCAGCGTGCCGTACTCGATGACGCTGGGGGTCTTGCCCACACCGATCATCTCGCAGAAATTGCGGATGGAGGCGGCGGTGTAGCCCCGGCGGCGCAGGCCGCACAGGGTGGGCATCCGGGGATCGTCCCAGCCGGAAACATAGTGCTCCTCCACCAGCTTGCGGAGCTTCCGCTTGGACATGACGGTGTGGTCGATGTTCAGGCGGGCAAACTCAATCTGCCGGGGCTTGTGGTAGGGGATGGAGACGTTGTTCACCACCCAGTCGTACAGGGGACGGTGCTCCTCATACTCCAGCGAGCACAGGCTGTGGGTGATGCCCTCCAGCGCGTCCTGAATGGGGTGGGCGAAGTCGTACATGGGGTAAATGCACCACTTGTTGCCCTGCCGG
>OBLG01002362.1_pt1 | contig 11931 bp, 9 predicted proteins | sample 1517451 | NCBI WGS metagenome assembly OBLG01 (sample SAMN04571694, study PRJEB22368) | human gut metagenome | biome: human gut; material: stool | host: Homo sapiens | place: Luxembourg | collected 2012-06-29
CAGACCGGCAGCTACAGCTGGCTGGTGGTCGATCAGGCTATGGTCGATGCTTCCAGCGTCATCCAGGGCTACATCAAGAAGGGCTACACCGTGACCGGTGAGACCTACGAGGAACTGGGCAAGGCCATGGGCGTCGATGAGACTGCTTTTGCCGAGACCATGAACACCTGGAACGGCTATGTTGAGGCCAAGAACGACCCCGACTTCGGCCGTACCAGCTTCGCCAACCCCCTGAACACCGCTCCGTACTACGCCATCAAGGTCACCGCTGGTGTGCATCACACCATGGGCGGCCTGAAGATCAACACCAACACCGAGGTGCTGAAGGCTGACGGTTCCGTCATCCCCGGCCTGTTCGCTGCTGGCGAGGTCACCGGCGGTGTGCACGGTGCAAACCGTCTGGGCGGCAACGCTGTGGCTGACTTCACCGTCTTTGGTCGCATTGCAGGTGCCGCTGCCAGCAAGTACGCTGCATGAGCGTGACCAAAAAAACTGACGCAGCTTCCGGCAAAAAACGCTGGAAGCCGTGGCAGAAGAACCTGATCTTTGCTCTGGTGGTGCTGGCCGTGGCAGCGGCGCTGTACTTTGGTTGGCGCGCGGCCCGCGGCAGCAAGGGCACGGGTCTGGAAGCAGTCGTTGACTTTGGCAGCGGCGCATCTGAGACCCTCTCGCTGGACGAAGATCATGATTACCTGTATGATGTGGGCGACTATGTGGTCCACCTGCAGGTAAAAGATGGCGCGATCGCGTTTTTGGACAGCCAGTGCCCCGATCATATCTGTGAGCAATTCGGCTGGCTGGACAAGGACGGTGCCTGGGCGGCTTGTGTGCCGGCAGGCGTGTATGTGGTGGTGCAGGAAGCTGCTTCCTGACCGCTGTACCGACGAGCTGAAAATGAGAAAAAGGCAGTGTGCCGGGGTTCCGGTGCACTGCCTTTTTTGCGTGGCTGCGGGGAGGAAACAGGCGGAATCTCTAAAAATAATTCCAACTTTTTAGTTAATTTGCCACTTGACAGCAGCGCATATTCTTGCTATTTTAAAACTGGAAAAGTATGGCGGCACCGCTCCGGTGCCCCCGCCGAAAGGAGAATGCTTTATGAAGATGCGCAGAATCGCGGGTCTGCTGCTCACTGCCGCCTGTGCAGTGTCGCTGCTGTGCCCGGCCGCATGGGCTGTGAATGCCAGCAGCGTGGATAAGAGCGGCGGCAATGTCCGTCTGAGCTATCGTTTGCAGATGCCTGCCGTGGAGGATTCCGCCAAGATCGGCGCAGACGTGAAGGCGCAGGTCAAGACCACGGCCCGCCGCACCAGCAATAGCGTGGTGGAGATCGGCATGAACAGCCGTGCGGATGCTGAAAGCCAGCTGGGCATGAAGTTTGTGTCCAGCAGCACCTTTGATGCCCTTCCGCAGGGCGGCGGGACGGACAATGTGGTGGTTTCGTTCAAGCCGTCCCAGAAGATCACCAATACCATGTACAACCAGTACCGCACGGACGGTGCCGTGTCGCTGACCTTTGCGGCAAGCACCCGCTGGGATGGCAGCGATGAAGCTGCGGTGGAGGAGTCGGTTGCCGCGCCGGGTGCATCGTATGCCAAGGCAGATTACACCGCAGCCAACGGTCAGGTCTACCAGATCTACAGCGTGAAGGATGCTGCAGGCAATGTAACGGCCCAGTACACCGTGTTCCAGCACGGTGCCACCACCTATCTGCTGTGTGCCCAGAGCACCGGTGCCATGCCGCAGAACTACCTGAACGCCTTGCTGGACACCCTGAATTATCCGGCATAAAATTTGCTTGAATCAAAACAAGGCCCCGTGTGCTGATGCACACGGGGCCTTGTCTGTTGATTTGAGTCTTACTTCAGTGTTCCGTCCAGCACCTGGCTGTAGTACCAGGGCTTCGGGGCGCGGAAGGTCTTGCCGCTGAGGAAGGCAAAATCCGGCTGGGTGAAGCGGGGCATGGTCAGCTCATAAGCGCACAGGGCCTGATACTTGAGCTTCAGCTCCCGGTTGGCGCTGTTGTTGCCATACTTGCTGTCGCCCAGGATGGGGCAGCCGATACTGGCCATGTGGGCACGGATCTGGTGGGTGCGGCCGGTGATCAGCTTTACTTTAAGCAGGGCCAGACGACCGGAAACGGCAATAGTCTCGTACTGGGTCTCCACTTCCTTGGCACCGGGCTGCTTGTCCTCCACGATCTTCACGATGCCGCGGTCGGCGTCCTTGAGCAGGTAGCCGCCCAGGGTGGCGTCCGGCGGCACAGGGCGGCCGAAGGTGACGCAGAGGTAGGTCTTTTGCACGTCACGGTTCTTGATGGCGGCCAGAAACAGCTCCTCGGCCTCCGGGGTCTTGGCGATGATCACCAGACCACTGGTTCCGGTGTCCAGCCGATGGCACAGGGCCGGGGTGTACAGGTCGTTCTCCTTGTACTCCCCCTGCTGGTTCAGGTAGAGCAGGGCGCGGTTCAGCAGGGTGTCATCGTCCGGGCCGTCCACGGAAAGGCCGGCGGGCTTGTTCACGATGAGGATCTGCGGGCAGTCGAACACCACCTGCGCCGGGCCGCGGGCGTTCTTCCACGCCGGGCCCTCCACTCGCTTGTCGGCGTCCAGAACTTCGTCCAGAATGAACAGCTTGATCTCGTCGCCCGCCATCACGCGGGTGGAAAGCGGCTGCTTTTTGCCGTTGAGCTTGATCTTGTTTTCCCGCAGCGCCTTGTTCAGGCGACCGGGGGTCAGGGCGGGGTACTGCTGGGTCAGATAATTGTCCAGCCGGGTAGGGGCAAGACACTTTACTTTTAAAATTTTCACGGGAAATTCCTCTCTATCTTAAAATCAGTCGCAATAGAATGGGTTCTTGATTCGTTTTTATTGTAGCGGAACGGAAACGTTCCGTCAAGCAAGAGAAAGAAGGTTTTCGTATGAGATGGAACCATAAAATAGTGACACTTACTGTGCTTTTGGCTATTGGAATAACAATGGTGGGCTGTGGGGCGTCCAGTTCCACGGCTGGAAGCACAGCGGCTTCCACGGCAAGCACGACATCTTCGGAGGCGCAAAAAACGGAAGTACACCCAATGCAAGGTGTTTTACTGAGTGACCCACTTTCGGATGGCACTTATCACATCAGCTTTGAAAGCGATAAAGTATGGGTCGGTGAACGCAAGAATACCATCAACAATGCTGTTGTATACGACTATGACCGGTACACAGCCGCAGATATTGAAGCATTGAGCGAAGGAGATACCATTATAACATATCTAAACGGGACAGAGGAAATTACAGCCCTAACAGTGGAAAGCGTTGAGAGAGAAAACAACTATGTGACCATCAACGGTGGAATAGAAGAAGGTGGTATTGACTTATGCAAAGAGGATGACCACTACCGGACTCTGACATGGGATGATTATCCCGCTTATTATGAAGTTGGAGTGGTTAAGCAACTTGTTATGGCAGACGATATCGAACTATCGGACGGTGCAGCAGACTTTGAAGCCGACCCAGTGATCGTAAAGGGAGATCGGACGGTTTGTGATGCAATGAGCAATGAAGAAGATGCTTATGGGTGGAATGCAGGAAACACGACCGTGACCATCCAAAACGGCGAGATAACCCGTGCAGACCGCATCTGGGTGCCGTAAATTTTGCTCAAAACCGTTGACAAACGTTTTGCGTATGCTATAATTTAGCTGTACGCAAGGGGGCTGAGTGCCCGTCTTGTGTGATGTGAAATTATGACAGATGGCAATGATGGGGCCAGAAATGTACACACCACCGTCCAGAGAGAACGCCCGCAGGCTGCAAGGCGTTCCGGTCGGGTCCATTTCGCGCCACCCCGGAGCTTCCGGCGAATGCAAACCGGACGCTGCGCAGCGTTAACGCGCCGAAAGCGGCAGGGGACAATTTATCCTTTGCAATTTGGGTGGTACCACGGAGTTTTGAGCAGCACAGCCTTCGTCCCTTGATTGGGATGGAGGCTGTTTTGTTTTTTGCGCCTGTCTGCCCCTCTGCCATAACATCATAAAAATCTGACGTGCAAACGCCAAGGACAATTGAGGAGAGAAAACTTATGCAATGGACCGGTTTGAATGAACTGCGCGAAAAGTACCTGAGCTTTTTTGAAAGTAAGGGCCATCTGCGTCTGGACAGCTTCCCGCTGGTGCCGAAGAACGATCCCAGCCTGCTGCTGATCAACAGCGGCATGGCTCCCATGAAGAAGTGGTTCCTGGCACAGGAAGAGCCGCCCCGTCATCGTGTGACCACCTGCCAGAAGTGCATCCGTACCCCGGATATCGAGCGTGTGGGCATCACGGCCCGCCACGGCACCTTCTTTGAGATGCTGGGCAACTTCTCCTTCCAGGATTACTTCAAGGAAGAGGTCATTCCCTGGGCATGGGAGTTCCTGACCAGCGACGAGTGGATGGCCATCCCCAAGGACCGCCTGCACATCTCGGTGTATGAGCAGGACGACGAGGCCTACGACATCTGGACCAAGAAGGTGGGCATCGCCCCGGACCACATGGTGCGTCTGGGCAAGGAAGATAACTTCTGGGAGCACGGCTCCGGCCCGTGCGGCCCCTGCTCCGAGATCTACTTTGACCGCGGCCCGGAGTACGGCTGCGGCAAGCCGACCTGCGGCGTGGGCTGCGACTGCGACCGCTATATGGAGATCTGGAACCTGGTGTTCAGCCAGTTCGACGCGGACGGCAAGGGCCACTACGAGCGTCTGGCACGCCCCAACATTGATACCGGTATGGGCCTGGAGCGTCTGGCCTGCGTGATGCAGAACGTGGGCAACCTGTTTGAGGTGGATACCGTGCAGAGCGTGCTGCACCATGTGGAGCACATCGCGGGCAAGACCTACAAGCAGGATCCCAAGACCGACATTTCCATCCGTGTCATCACCGACCACATCCGCAGCTGCACCTTCATGGTGTCCGACGGCATCCTGCCCTCCAACGAGGGCCGCGGCTATGTGCTGCGCCGCCTGCTGCGCCGTGCAGCCCGTCATGGCCGGATGCTGGGCATCGACCACCCCTTCCTGGTGGATCTGGTGGAGACTGTTATCCAGTCCAGCGAGAGTGCATACCCCGAGCTGCGCGAGCATGATGCTTATATCAAGAAGGTCATCGGCACCGAGGAGGCAAACTTTGCCCGTACCATCGACGCCGGCATGAACATCCTGAACAACATGATCGACGGCCTGGAGAAGGCCCACCAGAACCTGCTGAGCGGCCTGGACGTCTTTAAGCTCAACGACACCTTCGGCTTCCCCCTGGATCTGACCAAGGAGATCGCTGCGGAGCAGGGCCTGGAGATCGACGAGGAAGGCTTCCATGCTGAGATGAAGAAGCAGAAGGAGCGTGCCCGTGCCGAGCGTCTGAAGAAGAACATCTCCGGCTGGAGCGAGGATCTGTTCGGCGGCCTGACCGCCGAGCCCACCGTGTTCACCGGCTACGATACCCTGAACGACAACAGCGTGGTGGTTGCCCTGAGCGACGAGGAGACCCTGACCGACGCCATTGCTACCGACGAGCAGGCCAAGGAAGGCGTGCTGGTGGTGCTGGACAAGACCCCGTTCTACGCCGAGATGGGCGGCCAGGCCGCTGACCACGGCGTGTTGACCAGTGCCGACTGCAGCCTGCGCGTGCTGGACGTGAAAAAGACCCCCAAGGGCTACTACGTCCACACCTGTGTGCTGGAAAGCGGCATCGTGAAGGTGGGTGACCACCTGACCGCAAAGGTCGATAAGGAATACCGCATGGCCATTGCCCGCAACCACACCGCCACCCATCTGCTGCAGGCTGCCCTGCGCGAGGTGCTGGGCGACCATGTGCACCAGGCTGGTTCCTACCAGGATGCCTCCATCACTCACTTCGACTTCACCCACTTCAGTGCCGTGACCCCTGAAGAGCTGGCCCGTGTGCAGAAGATCGTCAACGACAAGATCTTCGAGTCCATGGACGTCACCGTGAAGGAGATGCCTGTGGAGGAGGCCAAGAAGCTGGGTGCGATGGCTCTGTTCGGCGAGAAGTACGGCAAGGTCGTGCGCGTCGTTGATATCGAGGGCTGGTCCACCGAGTTCTGCGGCGGCACCCATGTCAAGAACACTGCCCAGATCGGCGGCTTCAAGATCGTGAGCGAGAGCTCTGTGGCTGCCGGTATCCGCCGCATTGAGGCTGTCACCGGCCGCAACCTGCTGGTCCGTGCAAACCTGCAGGAGGCTATGCTGCACACCGTGGCTGGTACCCTGAAGGCCAACAACGTCACCTCTCTGCCTGCTCGTGCTGAGGCTGTCATGGCTGAGAACAAGGCCATGAGCAAGGAGCTGGAAGAGCTCAAGGCAAAGATCGCCGCATCCAAGGTGGACAGCCTGTTCGATAATGCCGAGGAAGCAGACGGCGTGAAGATCGCCTCTGCATACTTTACCGGTACCACTGGCGACACCCTCCGCGGTATGTGCGACAGCATCCGTGACAAGGCTGTGAACCCTGTGGTGGCTGTGCTGGTGGGCAAGGCCGAGGATAAGATCACCATGGCTGTCACCGTCAACAAGCTGGCACAGGAAAAGGGCCTGAAGGCTGGCGTGCTGGTGAAGGAGCTGGCTGCTATCGCCGGCGGCAAGGGCGGCGGCAAGCCGGACTTTGCAATGGCTGGCTTGAAGGACGAGACCAAGATCGACGAGGCACTGGCTGCTGTGGGTGCCATCGTCAAGAAGGCTCTGGGCGAATAAATAAGGCAAAGATCAGGAAGGAGTGTTTCCCATGGAAGATTGTCTGTTTTGCATGATCGCAGAGGGCAAGATCCCCTCCAAAAAGCTGTACGAGGATGAGCAGGTGGTGGCGTTTTACGACATCAACCCCCAGGCCAAGGTGCACTTTTTGGTGGTGCCTAAAAAGCACATCACCTCGGCCGCTGCGCTGACCGAGGAGGACGGTGCTCTGCTGGGCCATATTTTTGCCGTCATCGCAAAGCTGGCCAAGGAGCAGGGGCTGGAAAATGGCTACCGCATCATCTCCAATGTGGGTGAGGATGCCGGCCAGACCGTGAAGCATCTGCATTTCCATGTTCTGGGCGGCGAAAAACTGCCTGTCTGATTCCGATACGAAAGGGAGATTTTGATTATGGCTGAAACTTATACCCTGCACGTTGCAGGCCTGACCCGTGAGCTGACCATCTGCAAGGTCAACGATCACATGGATATTGCCGCTTTCATCATGCTGGGTGATGCCGAGCTCACCGTGGCTGCTGCTGCCGAGCTGCTGAAGAAGTGCCCGGAGTTTGATATCCTGCTCACCGCTGAGGCCAAGGGCATCCCGCTGGCCCACGAGATGAGCCGTCAGAGCGGCAAGCCTTACGTTTGTGCACGCAAGGGCGTCAAGCTGTATATGCCGGACCCCGTTGTGGTGGAAGATCAGTCCATTACCACCGCCGGCAAGCAGAAGCTGGTCATTGACCGCAAGGAGCTGGACAAGATGAGCGGCAAGCGCGTGCTGGTGGTGGATGATGTGATCTCCACCGGTGGTTCGCTGAAAGCTCTGGATGCACTGGCCGAGCAGACCCAGTGCACCATCGTGGGTCAGGCTGCTGTTCTGGCCGAGGGCGACGCAGCAGAGCGCAAGGATATCATCTTCCTGGAGCCGCTGCCCCTGTTCTTCCACTAAGCCGCCATGCGACGCCCGCTCTGCGTATTCTGCGCCGGAATGCTGGGTGTTGCGTTAGTATGCGCTTTTTTGCCGCAAACGGAACTTTTTGTGCCGTTTGCGGCATTTTTTGTAGCCGTCTGCCTGCTGTTGTGCATCCCGGACCGCACCCGCAAAGCATTGCTCTGCCTGCTGCTGGGTGCGGCGGCCGGGCTGGCTGCCGCGAGACATACCAATGCCCGTCTGGAACAAACGCTGGAAAAATACGCCGGGCAGACGGTAGCATTGACGGCAGAAGTGGAATCGGTGTCGGCATCCTATTATCCGGGTATCGTGGATGCGGTGCTGCGGGTGGAACGGGTCAACGGCCGGGCGGCAGAGTTCCGGGTGGAATGCGATACCCTGCCGGTCTGTGAAGCCGGGGAGCGGGTGGAGGGGCGCTTTGCACTGGAAGCGCCGGAGCCTGCCGACCGTACAACCCTCTTTGCCGACGGCGTTGTACTGTGGGCAAGGGAGCCGCAGGCTTTTGCCCGGCTGGGCAAAAGCAGCAGCTTTCGGGCGAGCACCGGCCGCTTGCAAAAGCGGCTCAGTACCAGCCTGCGCGGTGAGATGAACGAGGATGCCGGCGGGGTTCTGGCCGCCATGACGGTGGGTGACCGGAACCATCTTTCCTCCGCCCTGCGCAGCGCCTACCGGGGTGCGGGCCTTTCCCATGTGCTGGTGGTCAGCGGGATGCACGTCTCCATTCTGTGCGGGGACGTGTTCGGGTCGGTGTTCGGCCGACGCAGGCGGGAACGCAGTTATCGCAGCCGCCGGGTCAAGGCGCTGTTTACGGCCTTTCTGGCGCTGCTGCTGGCAGGGGTCACCGGTTTTACGCCTTCTGTCTGCCGGGCGGCTGTGGCGGTATGGGTCAGCGCACTGGGTGTGTGGGTCTATGGCGCATCGGACGCCCTCACCTCACTGGCAGCGGCGGGCATCCTGATGACCGCCCGCAACAGCTATGCTGTGTGCGATATCGGCTTCGAGCTGTCGTTTGCCGCTGTGTTGGGTACACTGGCCGGTGCGGAGCTTTCCCGTCACCTGCATGCACTCTTTGCAGCGCACGCGACCCGGAAGAAAAAGCCCGCTGTATTGCAGCGCATCCTGCGACATGTCCGCAGCAGCCTGACCAAGACGGTGTGCATCGGGGTCTGTGCTTCGGCGGCTGCCTTTCCGGTTCTGGTGCTGCGGGGCCTCAGCGTCAGCATTTATGCAGTGCTGTCCGGCGTAGCAGTGCTTTGGATGGTCAAACCCATGATGCTTCTGAGCCTTGGCACCGCTTTTGCGGGGCTTGTCCCGGTGGCCGGGCCGCTGTATCTGCTGCTGGGCAAGGCTGCGGAAGCCCTGACCGGCCTGCTGAATCGCTGGGCCGTGTGGGTCAGCGCCAAGACTGGGGCGGGGCTGTATTTTGACACAAACTATGCAGCCATTGTTTGTCTGCTGCTGATGGCTCTGTGCGGGTTGGCACATGTCTGGAAGGTGCGTCTGCGGGTGGCTGTGCCGGGCCTTCTGCTGACGGCAGCCCTTGCCATTGGCGCAGGCAATGCCCTGTGCCGGGATGTGGTGCACGTCGACCTTGTGGGCAGTGCCAACAGCCCGGCGGTGGTGGTCAGCCAGAATCACACAGCCGTGGTGCTGTTCCGGGGTGGGGCATCCACTCAGCGGGCGGTGGAAAACCAGCTGTCCCGCCGGGGCGTGACCACGGTGGAACTGCTGGCAGATCTGCGTCTGGACCCGGAAAATGCCTGCACGCTGCCTGCCCGGACGATGTGCCGAGTGGCAGTGCAGTCGGTGGGAAGCGCCGTCACCCGACAGACGCAGACCGCAGCGGTGGAGACCCTGCGTACCCGGTTCGGCTGCCTTGTGCGGCTGACCATCGGGGAGCAGCAGTTCGTGACCGTGAGCGGAACGGTGACGCTGGCCGAACCGGTCCGGGTGCAGTGGCTGCTGGCATCTCCGGCAAAGCCGGAGGCCGTGCAGTGGGAACAGCTGCTGAGCCGGAGTGACCATTACCAATGGATGCAGGGCGGGGAAGCGGTATATGCTTCCCTCAGCCTGCGCCCTTCCGGCGGCTGGCGGGCAGAGTGATGCTTTGCAATCCGGCCGGAATGTGGTACACTATATGGGTATTATAACAATTCATCCGAAAGGGGGCCGCGGGTTTGGCGACCGAGGCAAAACTCCGGCAGCTGGCCGACAAAGGCTGCCCGGTGTACTATTTTTATTCCACAGAGCGGTATCTGGTGCGGCAGGCGGTGAACGCGGCTGTCCGCATCCTCTCGGCAGACAGTGACGAGGACGCAACCGTGCTGGACGGTGCGGCTCCGGAAATCGAAGGACTGATCATGGCGGCGGGCACCATCTCTTTTTTTGGCACCCGCCGCGTGGTGGTGCTGCCGGAGGTGGACCCGGGCGCATACGGCGCAAAGGATCTGGACGAGCTGTGCAGTACGCTGGCCAGCCTGGAAAATGCGGTGGTGGTGCTGGGCAGTGTGTTCCCATTGGAGCGCAACAAGCTCAAGGCTGGGAAATCGGCCCAGAAACTCATTGCCCAGTGCAAGGCCATCGGCTACGTTGAAGAGCTGGCCAAACCTCGTCCCTTTGAGCTCAAGGCCATGATGATCGACCGGGCAAAGGCACAGGAAACCTCACTGCCGGACGGCGCGGCTGCTGCGTTGCTGGAACGCTGTGGCGAGGATCCATTTTTGCTGGAAAACGAGGTGGACAAGCTCTGTGCGCTGTCCGGCTACCAGACCGTGACCGCTGCCATGGTGGCCGATATGGGCACCGTGAGCCTGGAAGCCGATGTGTTTGAGATGATCCGCATGATCACCGCCAAAAACGCCACTGGTGCCTGCAAGAAATTGCAGACCCTTCTGCGCCTGCAGCAGGAGCCCATTGCCATCACGGCGGCCATGATCGGCAGCTATGTGGACCTGTACCGGGTCAAGCTGGGCGCGGCCCGCAAAAAGAACTACAGTACGGTGTTCAAGGACTTTGGCTACAAGGGCAGCGATTACCGGCTCAAGCGCTCGGCCGAAACGGCGTCGCACTATACGCTGGGGCAGATCGAAGCCTGCCTGCAGGTGCTGCTGGAGCTGGACCAGAGCCTGAAGAGCCAGCCGGTGGAAGAGCAGATCTTGCTGGAAACGGCGCTGTGCCGGCTGGCCATGGCAGGGAGTGGACGATGATGCAGAATGAAATGATCCATACCGGCCGGGTGCTGATCGTGGAGGGCAAATACGATGCCGCCCGCCTTGCGCACCTGACCGATGCCATGATCCTGCTGACGGATGGATTTGGCATTTACAAAGACAAAAAGCGCCAGCAGCTGTTCAAAGCGCTGGCGCAGAAAAACGGGCTGATCCTGCTGACGGATTCGGATGCGGCGGGCTTCCGCATCCGGAACTACATCACGAATCTGGTGGGCGAAAAGAACGTGGTGCAGGCCTATGTGCCTGCCATTCATGGCAAGGAAAAGCGCAAGGAGCAGCCCGGCAAGGAAGGTTTGCTGGGGGTGGAAGGTGTGGAGGATGCCATCGTTCTGCAGGCTCTGCGGGATGCCCTCGGGGCTGAGGCAGGCGCAGCGCCTGCCCGCCCGGAAGGCCGGCAGATCACCTACACGGACCTGTACGAATGGGGGCTCTCCGGCAAGCCGGGCAGCGCAGAGCGCAAGGCAAAGCTGTTGAACGCACTGGGCCTGCCGCCGCGCCTTTCCAAAAAGGAGCTGGTCGAGGCGCTGAACCGGCTGTACACCTTTGAGCAGCTGGACGAGATCCAGGCAAGCGCGCTGACCGAATAAGGATTCCGAGACCGGCACAGGAAAAATGTTTCACTCCTGCGCCGGTTTTTTGTCCCAATATTGGCGCAGCTGGCACAGCGCGTGGCTTTCCAGACGGGACACATAGCTGCGGCTGATGCCCAGCAGCTGTGCCGTTTCCAGCTGGGTCAGGGGCGGCTGCCCGGCCAGCCCGTACCGCAGCAGCAGAATCTGCCGCTCCCGCGCAGGCAGCGTTTCCAGCAGCTGCCGCACCCGGAGCAGGTCTGCCTTCTTCTCACAGCATTCCTCCATGCAAAAGCCGTCCTGTATCACGTCCGCTAAGGTCAGCGCCGAGTCCCCGTCTGCCTCCAAGGTTTCCTGTAAGGAGACGGTCTGCCCGCTCTTGCGCTCCCGCCGGAACTGCATCCGGATCTCGTTTGCTATCCTCACCCGAGCGAACGCCGGACGGAGAATCGGAACCATCTCCACCGCC
>OBLG01002376.1_pt1 | contig 11852 bp, 12 predicted proteins | sample 1517451 | NCBI WGS metagenome assembly OBLG01 (sample SAMN04571694, study PRJEB22368) | human gut metagenome | biome: human gut; material: stool | host: Homo sapiens | place: Luxembourg | collected 2012-06-29
TTCAAGCCGCATTTTTGTATATCCTGCACAGGTCTGCTTGAAATTCGTCCTGCGCAGAACGATTGACAACGCCGTGCGCAGAACGTATACTTAGGGTGTAGATCCCGCTTTGCTCCGGCGGCTTGCCGGGGCACCAGTTACGGAGGTTTTTCTTATGACATCGAAATATATCCGCTCCCTTGCGCTGCTGCTGTGCGCCGCTTTACTGGGCTGTCTGCTGGCAGCCTGCGGCGGCTCTGCAAGCAGCCCCGCATCCAGCGCTGCACCCGCCTCGGACAGCGCATCCGCTTCCGGCAGCAGTGAGCTGCCCTCCTCCACCGCCGAGGCCAACACCGGAGAGCTGAACCCCGGCAACTTTGATGAGAACTCGGTATTCTCCATCACTGGCACAGAAAACGCCTTTGCGCCCTGTCTGGGCTGGGGGCCCGGGGTATCCGGCTGCTCCTTGAAATCGGTCATCGCGGCGGCATCGCTGCTGCACTGGGCCGAGGACGCACGGATGTCCAGCCGCTCCCCGGAGGCCATTCAGGATGCCTTTTACAGCTGGTACGACGGCCTGACCGACAGCCAGCAGGAAGGCTTTGCCGAGGCTTGGCCGCTGGTCAAGGACGCAGCGCTGGACCTGCTCAGCGACAAGGACAGCATGACCGGCCGCATTGCGGACGCAGGGCTGGACGCTGACACCCTGCCCGGCTGCACCCTGAAAAACTGGCAGGCGCTGCAAACTGTGCTGGACGATATCGTGCCGGAGACGAACGGCGAGGCTTAAACGCAGCCTTAAACTTTAAAGCGCAATGGGGCGCTGACCGTGTGGTCAGCGCCCCATTTTGTCTTTATACCTTTTTCAGCACATACTGGCGGGTGCCCATGCCCACCTTCTCGGCCTGTTCAAGGGTGGCCTTCCACTCGATGTTGGGGTTGGAGTCCTTGAAGTTGTCGTGGTAGCAGTTCCAGCCCGGCTTTGCAAGGTTTGCGCCCAGCTGGCTGTTGGGCAGCGGGGCGGCATTCAGGCAGGCGTCCACGCAGGCCTGGTCCAGCGCCACCGGGTCGAAGGACGCAAAGATGCCGATATCCGGCAGGATGGGCGCATCGTTCTCGCAGTGGCAGTCGCAGTTGGGGCTGATGTCCTGCACCAGAGAAATATGGAAGCAGGGACGGTCATGGCAGACGGCTGCGGCATACTCTGCCATTTTGCGGTCCAGCAGCTCATTGGCACACTCGTTGGGAGAATAGATGGCGTCAAAGCTGCACGCACCGATGCAGCGGCCGCAGCCCTTGCACTTGGTCTGGTCAATGACGGCCTTGTTGTTTGCATCGTAGGTAATGGCATCGGAGCCGCACTCCTTCGCGCAGCGGTGGCAGCCACGGCACAGGCTCTGCTGCACCTCCGGGTGTCCGGCGGCGTGCTGTATCATCTTGCCTGCGCGGGAGCCGCAGCCCATGCCGATGTTCTTGAGAGTACCGCCGAAGCCGGTGGATTCGTGGCCCTTGAAATGGGTCAGGCTGATAAAGATATCCGCATCCATGATGGCGCGGCCGATCTTTGCCGTCTTGCAGTATTCGCCGTTCGGCACCGGCACTTCCACCTCGTCGGTGCCGCGCAGACCGTCCGCAATGATGACCTGACAGCCGGTGGTCATGGGCCAGAAGCCGTTCAGCTGGGCACAGGTGAGGTGCTCCAGTGCGTTCTTGCGGCTGCCCGGATACAGGGTGTTGCAGTCGGTCAGAAACGGCAGACCGCCCTGCTCCTTGCACAGGTCAGCCACCACCTTGGCGTAGTTGGGGCGCAGGAATGCCAGATTGCCCAGCTCGCCAAAGTGCATCTTGATGGCAACGAACTTGCCATCCATATCAATATCCTTGATCCCGGCAGCAATGCACAGGCGGCGCAGCTTGTCCAGCAGGCTGGTGCCCACGGGACAGCGGAAATCTGTATAATAGACCTTGGATGCTTCCATAGCAGTTTCCTCCATTTTGTTTGCGCGGCACGCTGCCGCATACTCTCTTATTTTGTAGTATAGCACATCTTTTTGCAAAGAAAAAGTGCTGTCGTAAAGGGCGGCGGGCACACCCTCTGCGTCCCACGATCAAAATGGCCTCCGCTGATGCTCTGGCCATATTTAGCGGAACTATCATTTCCTAACGAAAGAAAGCCGGAAATCTGCGGATTTCCGGCTTTCAATTTTCACGGGAAAGAGTCGTGGCGGGCAGCGGCATCTTGCAGCGCCGGCTCCCTGCGGGAGCGTGCTAAATCAGAAGATTGCCGTCGCAGCCGCCACTGCCAGCACGATGATGCCCAGCACGATGCGGTAGGCACCGAAGAACTTGAAGTCGTGGCGCTTGACGTAATCCATCAGGAAGCGGATGACCGCAAGGCTCACGCCGAAGGCCACCACGCAGCCCACCACCAGCACGGCGATCTCGGTGCCGGTCATGACCGAACCGCCCAGTACGAACTTGACCACCTTGAGCAGCGAAGCACCCGCCATGACCGGGATGGCCAGATAGAAGGTGAACTCGGCCACGCAGGCACGGGACAGGCCCAGCAGCAGGCCGCCCACGATGGTGGCACCGGAGCGGGATGTGCCGGGGATGATGGCCAGACACTGCCACAGGCCGATGATGAAGGCATCGCGGTAGGTGATCTGGTCCAGCCTTGTCACCTTGGGCGCGGCGCGGCGGTTCTCCACCACAAAGAACAGCACGCCGTAGAGGATGAGCATGGCGGCCACGGTGATGTAATTATAAAAATGATCTTCCATCCAGTTGTCCAGCGGGCTGATGATCAGCACCGGGATGGTGGCGGCCACCACCTTGAACCACAGGTTCCAGACGCTGGGCTTGGAGATGACCCGGCCCTGCTTCAGGCCAAAGGGCCACAGCTTGCCCCAGAACAGCACCACCACGGCCATGATGGCACCCAGCTGGATGACCACGCGGAACATGGACATGAACTCCTCGCTGGCGTGGAACTTGACCACCTGCTCCAGCAAAATCATATGGCCGGTGGAAGAAATGGGCAGCCATTCGGTGATGCCCTCCACGATGCCCATCAGGATCGCTTTGATGATCTCAAAAAACGTAAGTACCCCTCCCATCGCGCAGTGCGCGTGATCACATGTTTTTTCCAGTATACCATACTATGCGGCGGTTCGCACGCAGAATGCGAAAATTTTGCGGCGGAAAGCTTTCTGCCCCGCAGGCTGTAACTGGGCCGTGAAATGTGTTATACTGATGGCAAAGACCCTTCACCCCTTATTTTACGCGAAACGTAAAACAGAGTTTAAACCCGGTTTATCATTTTTTACAATGAGGTGAGCTTTCATGAACATTCTGGTTATCGGCTGCGATCAGGTCGGCGCATCCCTCATCCGCGATCTGGAGCACATCGGCCACGACATCTCGCTGGTGGAAAAGGACCCCGAGCAGCTCAAGCGGCTGGATGCCTTTGACGATTACCGCTTTGGCGGCACGGCGCTGGTGGGCGACCCCACCGACCCGGACGTGCTGCGCCGGGCCGGCGTGGAGAACTGCGACGCCGTGGCTGCCGTCAGCGAGGACGACACGGTGAACCTGATGGCGGCGCAGATCGCCCGCAGTATCTTCCGGAAGGAAAAGGTCATCTGCCGGGTCTCCGACCCCCATCTGCAGGTGCTGTACCACAAAGCCTATGAAATCGAGACCATCTGCCCCACCGTGCTCACCGAGCAGTCGGTGTTCCGTGCGCTGGCAAAGTGAAAACAGGGCAGTTTTTCCATTCCACTCTGTAGAATGAGGTAATGATATGAAAGTTTGTATTGCGGGCGGCGGCAAAGTGGGCATGTATCTGGCCCAGAGCCTTCTGGCCCACCGCCACAAAGTGACCATCATTGAGCCGCAGGAGATGCTCTGCCGCACGCTGGCGGACTCGCTGGACATCCCGGTGATCTGCGGGGACGCCGTCAGCTTTGACACCATGCGCACTGCCGACGTTGCCAGCTGCGACGCCTTTGTGGCGGTGACCGGAGCGGACGAGGACAATCTGGTGGCCTGCCAGATCGCCAAGCGGGAGTTTGGCGTGGACCGCACCGTGGCACGGGCTTCCAACCCCAAAAACCGCGAGCTGCTGCACACGCTGGGGGTGGACACCGTGGTGTGCGGCACCGACAACCTGAGTCATATTCTGGAGCGGGAGATCGAGACCGACACCATCCGCCAGCTGCTGTCTCTGGGCGGCGGCACCGCCAGCCTGAACGAGATCCTGCTGCCGGAGAACTTCCAGTTTGCAGGGCAGGCCGTCAAGGATATCCCCATGCCGGGCAATGCCATTCTGGTGTGCATCACCCGCGATGCGGAGTTCATCATCCCCCACGGCAATACTACCTTACTGCCGTGGGACCGCATCCTCTGCCTGACGCAGGATGACACCCTGCATCTGCTGATGGATGCATGGGGGCTTTCCGGCAAATGACCGAGCGGGAACTGCTGCGCACCGCGCTGGTCATCCCGCCCCGGGGCCGGGCCGTGCTCTGCGTCTGGGCCGGTGTGCCAGGCCTTGTCTGCGCGCCTTTCGTGTTCTGGCAGAGCATCGCCGCCGGGTGCGTGTTCTGCGCGGTGTGGACGGCGCTGGTGTTTGAAGTGTGGGTGCGCAGCTGCAGCTTTGCGGCATGGCTCACCCCCAAGGACCTCGTGATGCAGGCCGGTGTTGCCGTCCCCGCGGCGCGTCAGCTGCCCCGGCAGGCCGTCACCGGCCTGTTTGCGCTGCGCACCCCGCTGCTGTGGCTGGCGGGCTGCAGCGTGCTGGTGGTGCGCTGCCCGGGCGCACAGCTCATCCTGCCCGGCGTCCCGGCCCGGCAGGCACAGGCGCTGGCCGCCGCCCTGACGGAGGATGCACCATGACCACCGCCGAACGGGGCTTTCACCCCTTTGCCGTGCTGCATGTTCTGCGCAAGACCATCCTGCTGTACCTCATCCCGCTGGTGCAGGTGCTGTTCGAACGCAACTGGCAGGCCCTGTGGACCGCCCTTGTGCAGGACGCAGTGCTGTTCACCGTACTGGCACTGGTGAGCGCCGCCGCGCTCCACGCCAGCCGCTGGCAGGTGGATGCACAGGGAACGTTGACCATCCGCTGGCGGCTAGGTGTGCGGCTGGACCGCAGCCTGCGGGCCGGCCAGCTGGCAGCGCTGACCATTGAGCGGCCGCTGCTCTACCGGCTGGCCGATGCCAGCAAGGTGGTGCTGTATCCCGCCGGGCAAAAGCGCACCTTGACTTTGATGCTGACCCGGAAGGACGCCCAGTGGCTGGCCGACCGGATGATGCCGGTGGAGGACGCGGTGGCCCACACGCCCCACGGCGGCGAAAAGCTGGCCTTTGCGGTGCTGGGTGCCAACAGCCTTTCTACTATGGCGCTGCTGGTGCTGGCCCTGCGCCAGAGCGAACCCTACGCACCGGACGCCCAGACCGCCGCCTTCGCCCACCTGAACCGGCTGGCAGCATGGGCTGCGCGCTGGCTGCCCATGGGCACGGCCTGGCTGCTGGTGCTGGGCGGAGTGCTGTTCTGCGCCAGTCTGGCCCGCAGCGCCGCGCAGGCGGCCCACTACACCGTGTGGCGCACCGACACCCAGCTGGGCAGCCGGGGCGGCCTTGTGCGCCGGTACGAGCTGCGCATCCGGCTCCGGCATCTGAGCTTTGCCGATGTGCGCCGCTCCCCGGCCACCTGGGCGCTGCACTACAGCCCCGTATACGTCACGGCCAGCCGCTGCCAGCCGGAAGTGCCGCTGCTGGTCTGGCGGGAGGACGGGCCGTTTTTGCAGGAGCTTTTGCCCGGCTTTGCCCTGCCGCCGGATGAGCCGGTGAATGCTCATAACCGCAGCAAGCTGTTCTTTCTGCCGGCGGGCATCCCCTGCGGGCTGTTTTTACTGCTGACGGCAGTGTCCCGCTACACCCTGCCCGGGCTCACCGTGCCGCTGCTGGTGCTGACCGGCATTGCCGGCGTGTTCCTGCTGGGCGCATGGGCGGGCTACCGCCGCGAGGGCGTGTGGCAGAAGGACGGGCGCATCCTTCTGCGCATCCAGCACGGCTTCCATCTGCACAACATCTGTGTCTTCTGCCCGACGCCCGCCCTGACGGCCCTGCAGTCGCCCTGGGCGGCGGCGGTGCGCCGCACGAACCTGACCCTCACCTTCCCGGGCGGCATCCGCCGGAAGGTGCGCAGCGTACGGTGCGAGGACATCTCATTTATGGATCTTTAAGGAGTCTTTTTCTGTGATAAAAACTGTATTATTCGATCTGGACGGCACCCTTCTGAACACCATCGACGACCTTGCCGATGCGGGAAACTGGGTGTGTGAACAGCACGGCTGGCCCACCTTTACGGTGGAGCAGTTCAAGCACATGGTGGGCAACGGCATCCCGAAGCTGGTGGAACGCTTTTCCCCGGAAAATGCGCGTACCCCGGAACAGCTGGCGGCCACGCTGGCTGAATTCACCGCCCGGTACGATGCCCACAAGGAGGACAAGACGGCCCCCTATCCCGGCATCCCGGAGCTGCTGGACGAGCTGCAAGCGGCGGGCGTCCAGTGTGCGGTGTTCTCCAACAAGGCGGACCCGCTGTGCGGGAAGATCATCGCGCATTACTTTGGCACCGGACGCTTTGCCGCCGTGCGCGGCAGCCGCCCGGGTACCCACCAAGCCGGACCCGGCCGGGCTGTATGCGCTGATGGACGAGATCGGTGCCGACCGCGCCGCGACCCTGTTCGTGGGCGACAGCGACGTGGATATTCTCACCGGTCACAACGCCCGCCTGCCCGCCATGGGGGCCCTGTGGGGCTTCCGGGGCCGCGCAGAGCTGACCGCCGCCGGGGCCGACGCTCTGGCCGCCGTGCCGGAGGATATTTTTACGTATATCAAAAACAACTGAAGACACAAAAAGGGAGCTGTCCCGAAGGACAGCTCCCTTTTGTGTTCTTTGGTGTTCTCCCGGCTTAGCCCAGAGTGACTTCCTGGATCTTGGAGGATGCGAACTCGAAAGGCCACACGGTCTTCCACTCCTGATCCTGCACCTGTGCGATAGCAACAGAAGCGTAGGTGTTGTCGCGGTAGTGCTTCACGCCGCCGATCTCGTACTCGGGGGTGAACTCGATCTTGGAGTACGGCAGGACGATCTTGCGGCCGCCCTCGAATGCGCCGTCGATGGACAGGCCTGCCAGAGCATCGCGGATCGCTGCGCCGTCGGTGGAGCCAGCCTTCTCGATGGCAGTCTTGAACAGCCACACAACGGTGTAGGACTCAGCAGAGTGGCCGTTCATGTTGACGTTGTAGACCTTCTTGAAGTCCTCGTTGATCTCGACACCGTTGGTCAGGTCGGGGTTGAACTCGACAACAGAAGCCACGCCGTTTGCGGATGCGCCCAGGTTCGGGATGAAGGAAGGATCGGTGAAGCCGTTTGCCTTTGCAACGATCATCTTGGGCTTGTAGTTCTGCTCCTTCAGGGTCTGGACGAACAGGGTTGCGTCGCCGATGTAGGAGTCGCACAGGATGGCGTCGGGGTCAGCCTGCTTCAGGGCCAGCACCTGAGAGGACAGGTCGGTGGCGTTGGAGCTGTAGTCCACTTCAGCCACAACATCCAGACCGTAGTCGGATGCAAACAGGTTGACGCAGCGGATCAGCTCCTGGCCGATAGCGGCCTTATCGGTGAAGATGGCAACCTTCTTGATCTCGTTGCCGGTCTGCTCCTTGGAGTCCTGCAGATACTTCAGCATATCTTCGACGTAGACGGAGTTCAGCGGGCACAGACGGAAGAAGTAGTCGTAGTCCTTGTGGTCCTCGTCGGTCAGACGGTTCAGGGTGGAGATAGCGGTGATAGGTTTTGACTGCTTTTCTGGTATCCATCTTATCGCCTCCTCAGAATCATGACCTGACGCACGACCAGAATGATGATGATGGTGACGAACACGATCATATCACTGTAGGACGGGCTGATGAACAGCGCGCTCATCTGCTCCAGCAGGCCCAGGAAAATGCCGGCGAAGAATGCGCCGGGGATCGAACCCAGACCGAACATGAGCACCGCAACGATGGGAAGCGCTACGTAGGGGTCCACACCAAAGTAGGTATACAGAACATAGGTAATGTACATGCCCACCATCAGCATTTCGCCGTGGCAGAAGTTGACAATGTTCATAACGCCAAAGATGATGTTCTGTCCCATACCCATCAGGGAGTAGAAACCGCCCAGCAGGATCCCGTTGACCAGTGCTTGCAAAAATACTTCCATTGACATCCTCCCATTCTAAGCAGCAGCTGTATCGGGAGAAAGCCTGTTGCCGCTTCTTCCGCAGAAAAGACCGGCGTTACCGTCCCCAAGGAATAAAAAAAAAACTGTCTGGAAGGTTCCAGACAGGTGAAAAAATAAATATAAGAAGATTCCCGTACGGGTCAAATTAAAAAACGCCTTTGTGCAAAAGCACAAAGGCATTTTTATGACCCGTACGGGAATCGAACCCATGTTACAGCCGTGAAAGGGCCGTGTCTTAACCGCTTGACCAACGGGCCTTAGAAATACAGAGCTTCGCTAAAACCTCCGACTTTCATCGTCCACTACTGCGGACGACCGTCCCCCATAACCTTAGCGAAACTCTGTAAAAGTGGTAGCGGTAACTGGATTTGAACCGGTGACACTTCGGGTATGAACCGAATGCTCTAGCCAACTGAGCTATACCGCCACATATTATTGCCGCACTTGAACGGTGCTTTATTATTATACCCACAGATACCCCTTTTGTCAACACATATTTTTAAAAAATTCGCATTTTTTCAGCTCGGCCAAAATACAAACGCATCTACGAAAAAATCCCGCTCTCTGCGCACACAGAAAGCGGGATTTTCAACCAGTTATTCAGCCTTTGTGGAAAAGTCTGGTGTTTCTCAGCCCTTCTTGTGGGTGGGCACCATGACCTTCAGGCCGCCCATATACGGCTGCAGCACTTCGGGGATGGTGACGGTGCCGTCGGCCTGCAGATGGTTCTCCAGGAAGGCGATCAGCATACGCGGAGGTGCCACGCAGGTGTTGTTCAGGGTGTGGGCCAGATAGGTCTTGCCGTCCTTGCCCTTCACGCGGATGTGCAGGCGGCGTGCCTGTGCATCGCCCAGATTGGAGCAGGAGCAGACCTCGAAGTACTTCTGCTGGCGGGGGCTCCAGGCCTCAATATCGCAGCTCTTGACCTTCAGGTCGGCCAGGTCGCCGGAGCAGCAGTTCAGCTGGCGCACGGGGATCTCCATGCTGCGGAACAGCTCGACGGAGTTCTTCCACAGCTTCTCGTACCAGTCGGCGCTCTCCTCGGGGCGGCAGACCACGATCATCTCCTGCTTCTCGAACTGGTGGATGCGGTAGATGCCGCGCTCCTCGATGCCGTGGGCGCCCTTTTCCTTGCGGAAGCAGGGGCTGTAAGAGGTGAGGGTCAGGGGCATCTTGCTCTCGTCGATGGTCTGGTCGATGAAGCGGCCGATCATGGTGTGCTCGCTGGTGCCGATCAGGTACAGATCCTCACCCTCGATCTTGTACATCATGGCGTCCATCTCAGGGAAGGACATGACGCCCTGCACCACATTGCCGTGCATCATGAAAGGCGGGATAACATAGGTAAAGCCCTTGTTGATCATAAAGTCGCGGGCGTAGGCCAGCACAGCCTCGTGCAGGCGTGCGATGTTGCCCAGCAGGTAGTAGAAGCCGTTACCGGCCACGCGGCCTGCGGCGTCCATATCAATGCCGTCAAAGCTCTCCATGATCTCGGTGTGGTACGGGATGGGGAAATCCGGCACGACAGGCTCGCCGAAGCGCTGTGCTTCCACGTTGTAGGTATCGTCCGGGCCGATGGGCACGCTGGGGTCGATCATCTGGGGAATGGAGTACATGATCTCCTGAATGCGGGCAGACAGTTCCTCCTCTTCCTTCTCCAGCTCTGCCATCTTGTCGGCGTCCGCCTTGACGGCGGCGTTGTTGGCGTCGATCTGTGCCTGCAGCTCAGCCTTCTGTGCCTCGTCGGTGCACTTCTTCAGCTGACCGAACAGCGGGCCGTTGGCCTTGCTCAGCTTGTTGCGGGCGGCCTTCAGGGCCTCCACTTCCTTCAGGGCTGCGCGGTACTTGGCATCCTTTTCGATGACCTCGTCCACCAGCGGCAGCTTTGCATCCTGAAATTTCTTTTTGATGTTTTCCTTAACGGCGTCCGGGTTCTCGCGGACAAATTTGATATCCAGCATGATTGACTCTCCTTAACTCTATTGGGCTTGCAGCGGTGCGTCTGGGGCTTTCCGCTGCCGTTCAAAGGCGGCAGTTCCCGCCTTGGATCGCATGATTATTCGGTTTCCATCTGGTACTGTCCCAGCAGGTTTGCAAAGGCGCGCAGCTGCTCGTCGGAGTAAAAATGCACCGTCAGCTTGCCCTTGCCGCCGTGGTAGGCCACGTTCACCTCGCTGCCCAGCACCTGTTTCAGGCTCTCTTCCACCTCCACCGGCAAAGTGCCGCGAGGTGCGGGTTCGTGGGGTTCCTTGGCGGGCTTTGCCATCTTTTTGCAAAGCGCCTCGGCCTGACGGACGTTCAGCTGATTGTCCGCGATGATCTGCGCGGCTTCGGCCTGCAATTCCGGTGTGGGCAGACCCAGCACCACCTTGGCGTGACCGGTATTGATAAAGCCGCTTTTCAGCAGTTCCAGCACCGTTTCCGGTAAGTTGAGCAGACGCAGACTGTTTGCCAGCGCGCTGCGGCTCTTGCCCAGCTTGCGGGCGGCCTGCTCCTGTGTCAGGTCGCAGCGGGTCATCAGCTCCCGGATGCCGGCAGCTTCTTCCACCGGGTCCAGATCCTCGCGCTGCAAGTTTTCCACCAGCGCCAGCTCCATGGCCTGCTCGTCGGACACATCCTTGATGACCACCGGCACCTCGGTAAGACCCGCCATGCGGGAGGCGCGCCAGCGGCGCTCGCCCGCCACGATGCTGTAACCACCCATGGGTCTTGGCCGCACCGCGATGGGCTGCAATAAGCCGTGCTCGGCGATGCTGGCAGCCAGTTCACTGAGGGTCTCCTGTTCAAAGGTCTTGCGGGGCTGGTCGGGGTCCGGCTCGATCTCGCGCAGCGGCAGGGTCTCCACCGCTGCGTGCTCTGACTCAAAGACCGGTGCTGCGTCCTCAAACAGACTGTCCAGCCCGCGTCCGAGCCCTCCTTTTCCTCTTGCCATTGTTTACCTTGTTCCCCCTGTTTTAATCTTCCAGAGCATTTTTCGCCGGCTCTGCGGCGGGTGCAGCCTTTGCGCGGGACTTTTTAGGTTCCTGCGGGCGGTTGTGCTTGACGAATTCGATTGCCAAGTCCATGTAGGCCTCGCTGCCCTTGCCCTTTGGCTCGTAGAAATTGATGGGCTGGCCGTAGCTGGGCGCCTCCGAAATGCGGATGGAGCGCGGGATGGTGGTCTTGTACACCTTGGAGCCGAAGTACTTCTGCACCTGTTCCACCACCTGCACGGTCAGGTTGTACCGCAGCGAGAACATGGTGAACACCACGCCCTCGATATCCAGATACGGATTATACTTTTTGCGGATGGTCTTGAGGGTGCTGATGAGCTCCGACAGACCTTCCAGCGCATAGTACTCGCACTGCACCGGGATGAGCACACTGTCGCAGGCGCTCAGGCCGTTGAGGGTGAGCAGATCCAGACTGGGCGGGCAGTCGATAAAGATGAAGTCGTAGTCCTTCTGCACCTCAGCCAGCGCCTTGCGCAGACGCCCCTCGCGGCCGGGCAGGTCGATCATTTCCAAGCTGGCACCGGCCAGCCGGGTGTTGGAGCCGATGACATCGGTGCGGTACTCGGTGTGCCGGATGGCCTGCG
>OBLG01002388.1_pt1 | contig 11777 bp, 10 predicted proteins | sample 1517451 | NCBI WGS metagenome assembly OBLG01 (sample SAMN04571694, study PRJEB22368) | human gut metagenome | biome: human gut; material: stool | host: Homo sapiens | place: Luxembourg | collected 2012-06-29
AGCAAAGAAATACGAAACCACATCATCCAGAGTTGAAAGAGCAATTCGCCATGCAATTGAAGTTGCTTGGGACAGAGGAGATGTTGATGTGCTTAATTCCTACTTTGGCTACACTATCCACAACGACAGAGGCAAGCCAACCAACAGCGAATTTATTGCTATGATTTCTGATAAGTTAAGATTACAGATTAAAAACGCAAGCTGATAAATTTTACTCAAGGGCTGTCCGAATGGGCAGTCCTTGAAAATATTATACCGTTTTATTCCGTGAATATTCTTTTTTAAATTTAATCGAAATCCGCACTCCCCCGACTACATAAAAAAGCCTCTACAAATGTAAAGGCTTTAGTTGAAATTTATTATTTAATCTAAAATTTTACCATCAGTGGAAATTGTAACAACCTGCCATGGTATAAACTTTCCGCTGTTTTGCAACGCTCTTTTTACGGCGTACTCAAGACCTCCGCAGCACGGTACTTCCATACGAACTACGGTTACGCTCCAAATATTGTTATTTGCAATTATACTTTCAAGTTTTTCGCTGTAATTGATATCGTCAAGTTTAGGGCAGCCTATGAGTGTAATTTTTCCACGCATAAAATCATTGTGCATCTGCGCATAAGCATATGCTGTGCAGTCGGCGGCAATAAGCAGCTTTGCGCCGTCAAAGTACGGAGCGTTTACAGGCACAAGTTTTATCTGACACGGCCACTGACCAAGCTGTGACGGCATTTTTACATCTTGAGCAAAAGCAGTATTTTTAGAGCTTTCTCTGTTAAATGTCTGCAGTCTGTGTCCGGGGCAGCCGCCGAATGTTTCTGACTTTTTCTTCATATTGGCTTTTACCGCCTCTTCATCATATGCGAGAGCCTCACGCTCAACAAAAGAAATCGCACCCGTAGGGCAGGTTGGCAGACAGTCACCGAGTCCGTCGCAATAATCATCACGCAAAAGTTTAGCCTTACCGTTTACCATAGTAATCGCACCCTCGTGACAGGCATTTGCACAAGCACCGCAACCGTTACACTTTTCTTCATCTATATTTATAATTCTTCTTATCATCTTAAATACCTCCGTATTGATTTTGCAAATAAATTATAATATAATCAGAAAAGAAATTATGTTGTTATAGCAACGAAATGAGGCTTTTATGAAATTTTGTGATATACTTTTATTTAAAAATATGTCCGAACAGGAAATTACTCAAATGAACAAGAGTAAATTTATGAAAAAACGCATTTATGCCAAAAACACACATATTTATCATATGGGTGATGTTATAGACAGCGTAGGAATTGTGCTCTCGGGAAATGTCATTATAGAGAACATTGACATATGGGGCAATAAAAGTATAATCAGTTATGCAAACGAAGGAGAAATTTTTGCGGAAACCTATGCTCTTTCGCAAACTCCGATGATGGTCGATGTTGTATGCGCCGAATGTTGCGAAATTTTATTTATAAATTTAAAAAACGCTCTTAAACCGGAAAACAGCAATCAGCCGTGGTACCCGAAATTTATGAACAGTCTGCTTATGCTTTCGGCTCAAAAAAATCTTGCTCTTTCACGAAGAATTTTTTGCACTTCATCAAAAGCAGTGCGTACAAGAGTTCTTGCCTATCTGTCGGAAGAATCGGTAAAAGCCGATTCTACAGACTTTGAAATACCGTTTGACCGTCAGCAGATGGCAGATTACTTAAATCTCGACCGCAGTGCTCTTTCTAAAGAACTTAGCAAAATGAAATCAGACGGTATTTTAGACTACAGAAAAAATCATTTTGTTTTGCTTGATACAGAAACTGATTTGTAAGAGGTTATTTGGGATTTATAGTATTGGGAAATTTTTTAATTGCATAACGAAACACTACGCTATCCCTAATTATCATACCTATCATAAAAATTCATTATAACCTATCTCACAATTAAGTATAAAAGCAAAAAGGTGACTGAATTTTCAGCCACCTTTTACTCTGCTTTTAAATTTCGCAATCATCAAGAATACTGCGCAAAGTATCGGCAGATTTCTTAAGATTGATTTCTTCGTCCTCGTTAAGAGAAATCGGAACTTTAGTTTCAATACCGTTTGCACCCACAATCGACGGCATACTAAGCACTACATCGTCAATACCAAACTCGCCGTGCATCAGTGAAGAAATAGGAAGTATGGATTTTTCGTCACGGATAATTGCCTCGCAAATTCTCTTTACCGCCATAGCAACACCGTAATATGTAGCACGCTTTTTCGCAATTATTTCATAGGCACTGTTTTTAACCTTTTCTGCGATATTTTCCTGCGATTTATCGTGATTATAGTGACCCCTCATCTCGCAGAAATCATCAAGCGGAATACCCGAAACATTCGCACTGCTCCATACGGCAATTTCGCTGTCACCGTGCTCACCTATAATATATGCGTGCACACTCTGACTGTCAACCGACAAATGCTCACCGAGCTGACATTTAAGTCTTGCTGTATCAAGCACTGTACCCGAACCGATAACCCTGTTCTCCTCAAAACCCGAAAGTTTAAGAGCCGTATATGTAAGAATATCAACAGGGTTTGCAACCACAAGCAATATGCCGCGGCAGTTTCTTTTTGCAATTTCAGGAATAATACTCTTAAAAATTCCGACATTCTTATGTACAAGGTCAAGTCTTGTTTCACCCGGCTTTTGTCCCGCACCGGCAGTAATTACAATAATTGAAGCGTCAACTATATCGTCATAGCTACCTGCATAGATTTTCATATTTCCGACAAAAGGAATACCGTGGCTTATATCCATAGCCTCGCCCTCTGCCTTATCTTTGTCTGCATCAATCAACACGATTTCCGAAAACATTTTGCTCTGCATTAACGCAAAAGCCGATGCCGAACCTACAAATCCGCAACCTATTATTGCGATTTTTCTTAAATTAACTTTATCCATTGTTTAACCCCCTAAAATAAAGTTTATTACGCTAAATCAGCATAACTTAGTAATCACTACTTATTTTACTTTATTATATCACATATTTTGGAAAAATCAAGTAAAATAATAATAATTCTTATTTTATATACTTTATTTTTAAATTGCTTGACAATGTATATTAATATTTTATATAATTATAATGTATTTTGCCTTTTAGGAGATTATTTATGGAAAGAGAAAATTTTAAATCCAAACTCGGATTTATACTTGTCAGCGCAGGCTGTGCAATCGGTATCGGCAATGTATGGCGATTTCCTTATGTTACAGGTCAGAACGGCGGCGGAATTTACCTGCTGTTCCTCGTAATTATGGGCATACCCGTGCTGACTATGGAACTTGCAATCGGCAGAGCAAGTAAAAAAAGTGCCGTACTCGCATACAAAAAACTTGAAAAACCAAAAAGCAAGTGGCACATTCACGGTTGGTTCTGCATACTCGGCTGCTATCTGCTTATGATGTACTACACACCTGTATCGGGTTGGATGCTAAGCTACTTTTTCAAATTTGCAACGGGTACATTTGAAAGCGGAATGACGGCGGAACAGGTCGGCAATGTATTTTCAAATCTGATGTCTAATCCTGTTGAGATGATAATATGGATGGCTGTTATGGCTATTGCAGGATTTTTTGTGTGCAGCAAAGGCATACAAAACGGAATTGAAAAAGTCAGCAAGGTTATGATGATTTTATTGCTTGCGCTGATTATTATTCTTGCGATAAACAGTCTTACTTTATCAGGTGCTGCCGAGGGCATAAAGTTTTACCTTGTGCCTGATTTAGAAAAAGTGCAGTCAATCGGAATCGGACATATAATTACATCAGCAATGAGCCAGGCATTCTTTACACTAAGCCTTGGCATTGCTTCTATGGAAATTTTAGGCAGTTATATGACAAGAGAAAAAACTTTGCCGAGCGAATCAATTAAAATTTGCTTACTTGATACTTTTGTCGCTATCACCGCAGGACTTATCATCTTCCCTGCCTGTTTTTCATACGGAGTTGAACCGAATCAAGGTCCTGCTCTTATATTTGTTACACTGCCGAATGTATTTGTAAATATGGCGGGCGGCAGAATTTGGGGCACATTGTTCTTTATGTTTATGACCTTTGCGTGTTTCTCAACCGTAATTGCGGTGTTTGAAAATCTGATTTCGTTCTGTATTGATATGTTCAATATGAGCCGCACAAAATCCGTAATTATAAATGCGATAATTATGCTTATAGGCTGTCTGCCTTGCATTTTCGGATTTAATCTTTTAAGCGGATTCAATATTTTAGGCAAAGGCGTGCTTGATATTGAGGACTTTGCGGTAAGCAATATTCTTCTTCCTGTAGGCGCATTCTTGTATTCGCTCTTCTGTTCAACAAAATTCGGTTGGGGATTTGACGGCTATTTGAATGAGTGTAATCAGGGCGAGGGTATCAAATTTCCAAGATTTTTTAAACCGTATATAAAATATGTATTACCTGTTCTTGTATTGATTGTATTTATTTCGGGATTCATTCCGCAGGGATAAATTTAAAGCTCATCGGTTTTAGATTATTGGCAAAACCAATGAGCTTTTCGTTTTATTTTTTTAATTAAAAAAATATTAATAATTTATGGTTTAGCGTATTTGAGGCTAAATAATTAAAACAAACACTCCGCCTTGGCAATCCAAAGCGGAGTGTTTCACTGCTTTTTCAGCAGAATTTATCTTCTGTTGTTGTTTCTTCTCTCATTAAAAGGTCTGCGTGGGCGTGGCTTTCTCTCTGTATCTACATCGTTTTCAGGAGTAAGACCGTCAACATCTATGAGAACCTGACGACGGGAAAGGTTAAGTCTGCCCTTATCGTCGATTTCCATTACCTTAACACGGATAACATCGCCTACATTTACTACATCAGTAACCTTGTCTACACGCTTTACATCAAGCTGTGAAATGTGTACAAGACCCTCTCTGCCCGGAGCAATCTCTACAAATGCACCGAAGTCCATAAGTCTTGTTACCTTACCGAGGTACATAGCACCCGGCTCCGGATCAATAGCGATAGTCTTGATAATCTCAATTGCTCTGTTGCATTTGTCAGCATCAATACCCGATACGAATACCTTACCGTAATCGCCGTCTTCTTCGATGTCAACTTTAACTTCACATTCAGCCTGAATTTCCTTGATAACCTTACCGCTCTTACCGATAACCTCGCTGATTTTCTCGGCAGGAATTGTAGTTGTGTACATCTTAGGAGCATACGGAGAAAGTTCTTTTCTCGGCTCTGCAATAGCCTTGAGCATAACCTCATCGAGAATATAGTTACGAGCCTTATGTGTCTTTGCAAGAGCCTCTTTAATCATTTCAGGTGTAAGACCGCTGATTTTAAGGTCCATCTGAATAGCTGTAATGCCGTCTTTTGTACCTGCTACCTTAAAGTCCATATCGCCAAAGAAGTCCTCAAGACCCTGAATGTCAACCATTGTCATCCAACGCTCGCCCTCTGTAATAAGACCGCAAGAAATACCTGCAACAGGGGCTTTAATCGGAACACCGGCATCCATAAGTGCAAGTGTAGAACCGCAGATTGAACCCTGTGAGGTTGAGCCGTTTGAAGAAAGAACCTCTGATACAAGTCTTAATGCATATGGGAACTCCTCAACAGGCGGAATTACAGGAACGAGAGCACGCTCTGCAAGTGCGCCGTGACCGATTTCTCTTCTGCCAGGACCTCTGCTTGGCTTTGTTTCGCCTACTGAATAGCTCGGGAAGTTATAGTGGTGAATGTAACGCTTCTCTGTTTCGCCGTCAATACCGTCAAGCAACTGCTTGTCAGATACAGGGCCGAGAGTAGCGATTGTAAGAACCTGTGTCTGTCCTCTTGTAAACAAACCCGAACCGTGAACTCTCGGAAGTACAGAAACTTCTGATGCGAGCGGACGAATATCATCCATACCTCTGCCGTCAACACGCTTCTGCTCGTCAAGCAACCAACGACGAACGATGAACTTCTGTGTCTTGTAAAGGCACTCGTCAATAAGCGCTTCACTGTCAGGATAAATCTCATCAAATTTTGCGTGAACAGCCTCGTAAATAGGCTTTAATCTCTCGTCACGAACTGTCTTGTCATCGGTATCAAGAGCAACCTTTACATCTTCCTCTGCAAATGCCTTGATAGCCTCAAACATATCGTGGTCAGGCTCAAGACTTGCAAACTCAAACTTAGGCTTGCCGATTTCAGCCTTGATGCCCTCGATAAACTTAATAATCTTCTGGTTAGCTTCGTGACCTGCCATAATGGCATTGTACATCTCATCATCTGTAACGCAGTCTGCACCTGCCTCAATCATAGCAATTCTTGTGCTTGTTGACGCAACAGTAGTAGCCATCTTAGAAACAGCTCTCTGTGCCTCTGTCGGGTTGATGATGTACTCGCCGTCAATCATACCTACAGAACAGCCTGAAATAGGGCCGTTCCACGGAACATCAGAAATTGAAATAGCGATTGACGCACCTATCATAGCTGTAATTTCAGGTGAGCAGTCCAAGTCAACGCTCATTACGGTACAAACGATAGAAACGTCGTTTCTCATACTCTTGTCAAAAAGCGGACGGATCGGACGGTCAATTACACGGCTTGTAAGGATAGCCTTTTCTGACGGTCTGCCCTCTCTCTTGAGATAGGCACCCGGAATCTTACCTACGGCATACATCTTCTCTTCATAGTCAACTGAAAGCGGGAAAAAGTCAACGCCCTCTCTCGGCTTTGGAGATGCGGTAACAGCAACATGAACTGTTGTATCACCGTAATGTACAAGACAAGCACCGTTGGCAAGCTGTGTCATTTTACCTGTTTCAACCTTTAAAGGTCTGCCGGCAAATTCTGTTTCAAACACTCTGTATTTGTCGAATGTCATTAATCTGTTCATTGTAAAAATCCTTTCTGAAATCATACGATTTCTGTAATAAACATCTTGCGGATTTTCACGCTGTTTTAGCAATAAAACCGATAAAAACAATAAAATTTTACAGATTTTTTACCCGTTTTACCGCTAAAATACAGCTGAGAAAATTTACGCAAAAACGGAATTTAGGGCAAGCTTGCGCTTGCCCTGATTTGCAAAATTACTTACGGATACCAAGTCTTGCAATGATAGAACGGTATCTCTCAATGTCTACCTTAATGAGGTAGTTGAGAAGGCTTCTTCTCTGACCAACCATCTTAAGAAGACCTCTTCTGCTGTGATGGTCTTTCTTATGAACCTTGAGGTGCTCTGTAAGGTCATTAATTCTCTTTGTAAGGAGAGCAATCTGTACCTCAGGAGAACCTGTGTCGCCTTCGTGAGTAGCGTACTCGGCCATGATAGCCTGCTTTTCTTCTTTTAACATTTGCGTTTCCACCTTTGTAAAAATTTTAGCCAACCGTCCCAGAGTAAGGCTGTGAAAATCCGAATTATCGGCTTAACCCTTGTTCCGAGGCAGCGGTCAACAAGTTGATTATAACACAAAGGATAATAAATGTAAAGGATTTTTACAAATTTTTATGTTCATTTTATGCGTGATTTTATTACATTTATTAATCCAAAATTAACCCCATGCTATCCGAAATCACTTATTAACAATTCCCAATTTTTCTTTCATCTTATTAAGTGTATCCGCTTTATTTTCGTCGGACATTGCTCTGTAAGCAATCAAAAGCTTTTTTTCGTCATTTGAAAGATTATACAGTTTCAAAGTATCGTCAGGATCCTGAACTATCGGTAAGAAAGAACTTCCGTTACCAAGCAAAGTGTTATAATCCGTGCCGAAAATAGAAACAATTTTTCTTAAAACTTCATGGCTCGGCTCGGACACACCTGTTTCGTACTTTGTATAGGTTGTTCTGTTAATATTCAAAATATCGGCAACCTGCTGCTGTGTAAGTCTGCAAAGTTCACGATGTTGTTTTAGTCTTAATGCAAAAGAACTGTTTTTTCCTTCGTATTTAGCCAATTCTACACACCCTTTGTATATAAATGCTTGATATATATTTTAACTATTACAACAATTATAATACAAAGTTTATAATAATTCCACAAAAGTGAATATAAATCACTGTAAATTATTACCATATTGTTCCCAAAATAAGTCTTGAAATTTTCAAATATTCGTTGTATAATAGATATTGTTAGTCACGATTTGCTGGTGTGGCGCAGTTGGTAGCGCAACTGATTCGTAATCAGTAGGTCGACGGTTCAAGTCCGTTCACCAGCTCCACAAATAAACCGCATAACCAAGCCGTTTTTAAGGCTTGTGTGCGGTTTTTCTTTTTGCTTTTTCTACACTAAAACACAGTAAAAAACACAGTAAAACAACAAAAATATTAGTCAAATGTTAGTCAAATGTTAGTCAAAATTATAGTCAAAAAAATAAGTGTTTCACTGTATTTTGGGTTACATACATAAATTTATTTTTATTCATTTTTACCCCTTACAGAAGCCTCTGCAAGGGGTAAACTTTATGTATTATTCTTTTTTATCGGTATCATAATCAGTCTTACTGTCAACCGAGTCTTTCAATCTGTGTACAATTTTAACTAAAAACTGTGGAATCGGTGTACCTAACTCCGATAGATTCTCAAGAATTGAAATAAGTTCGTTAATAATAAGCCACACGCACACGATAAGACCACAACAATATGTAACGCCAAAATCAAATCCTGCTGTTGCAAGGCCCGAACAAATTAAATAATCAACCACACCGCCAACTGCAACGAGCACAAGGTAGCTAACTTTCTTCAGTATTCCGAGTAAACCTGTTTTACTTTTTAATTCACCGTTTCTGTACGCAGATGTCAGTCCTGTAATATAATCAATAAGCATTACAGCGATGAGCACGAGAATTGGGATAAGTAAGATATTAAAATATGATATCAGAGCACCGATAGCTACTGAAACAGTAGCCTGAATAATATTGTCTTTCATTATTTCACCTCATCGTAAAGCTGTTTTGCGAGAGCATATCCTTCGAGTTCCCACAACTTATTTTCAATTCTTTCCATACAGATTTTTTCGCCAATTTTTTCATCGTAGTTAGCAGGATCAACTGCTCCGCTTGCTTCATTTATAACAAAACCATTTGGTAATTTACAGCTTACCATAGTTACTTTGTTATAAACTGTTTCAATTCTAAATTCTGATTTTTTGAGCAATTCATCAATCTGCTGCTTTGTTACTGCATTTTTCATTTTATACCTCCAAAAATCAAGTCAAAGTAATCTGCACTCTGTCAATGGCTTTTCCGAACGAACCTGCGTATCCGTCCTGCTTGCTGTCCTTTTCGTCATCGTACTGCCAATCGTAATAGTTTTCGCTTAAGCTTGATACTCTGTATGTAGCTTTGTAACAACTGCCATGCGCAGATTTTACATCCTTAGGTGTTGTGTAATAAACCTGCACAGCGTCAATCTCCACACCGAGAATGCCTGCATAGCCGTTTACATCATCTTCAAGGTTAAAACCTGTAACCCAGCTAAGCCAGTTACCGCCCTTCGTGTGCACACGATACTTAACTTTACCTTTCGATACTTTGATAGCAATACCGCTGATTGCCTCACCGGCAATACCTGCAAAGTCAGACAATCCTTTCACCGTTGGCAACCACTCGCCATCTGCAAAAACGCAATACTCAATAGTTGGCTTTACATCTGCGTTAGTTTTTTCTTGCTCAGATGTTTCGCTACTTGTATCCAGCTTATTCAAAAACTGTTCTCTCCATAGCTTGTCTTTAGCAGCTGAACCGCACCAGAAGCCCGGGCAGATTTTACCGTTAGCATCATAATGACGAATTACTCTGTCTTTTTTGATGTTATACTTTTTCATAAGTCGTTGAGTAAGTAAGATTACATTTTCAAGTGTCTTGCCTGTGCATTCTGTAGTTGAGCCTGCAATTTCAATTCCGATTGAACGGCAATTAATATCCCAGTCGCCTGCATGCCAAGCAATATTTTGGTCAGCGACAGATCGCACAACCGTTGTATCGTCGACAAAATAATGTGCCGATGTTTCGACTACATTGTTCTTGAAGTAGTTACCGTTGTTCTCCGCTGTATCACCGTCATTGCCTGTATAGTGAATAACAAGTGTGTCAATATCAGATGATTTCCTGTTACTCTCGCTAAAGTTGCCTTTGTTGCACCAAATCTCCTTAAAATCGTATGACATACTATTTCCTCCCTTAGCTCTGATTAATCTTTACCCAACTGTCCCAAGTAGTTGCCGATGATGAATATCTAATCCACAACGCACTACTTGTTATGTATATTTGACTCCAGTTATACTCACCAGATGACAAGCATATCAACATACCTTTTGCCGTTTCAGGAATGTTAGCGGTTGAGGTAGTACATCTGTATACTCCTATTTCTCTTGTATTGCAGTCAGATATTCCACCCACTCCGTCTCTATTTCTTGTGCCTTGCGTGTTTGAAAAATTCTCAAATCCCAATGACGGTTGGTTTGCAATATTAGGAGCGATAAAGCTGCTTGATATTGATATGTTTCGCCAATATGTTGGCAGTGTTTTATATCTGTTAAACAAATAGTCAGACAATATTTTTAAATTTACGGATGTCTGTGCTTTGATTTCAAGGCCTGTAATGTGAGCAGTGCACGAGCTGTAATATTTACTCGGATTAGCCGGATCCTCTGCACTGTCAATAATGACGCAGTCACTAACCTTAGCATATTTCTCAATCATAGCCGCTGCGTATATAATTCTCAAGCCGTTAATAGTCACCCTTGAATAATCGCCAAGCCTTACAGCATACCTGCTTGAATCAGAACAGCACGAGCTCAATGTAGCGTTCACATTGTCCCTTAGCACAAAAGCAGTACAAGTTTCCGTAAGCTCTTCAAGCGAGTTCCAATAGTGACATGTAACTATATCATTTCCGCCCGGCTCAATTCCCACATCGGTGTTATATACAATAATATCTTTCCAGTAACTGTCTGTTGTCAGATTTCTGATTCCAACACTTCCAAGTATTGCCGATTCGTTAAACAGTAACAGTCCGCTTGCTACCGTTTCGATGTTGTAGCTTTTTACACCATCAGCTAAACTTCCTGCAAGAATACCTGCCACACTGAAATTTTTAATTTTAATATTTTTCAGCGAAAGATTGTGAGTACGATTATAATGTATTCCGTATTTGCCGTTATTGACATTGATTGTAATGTTCCGTATGTAACTGTTTCGTGATATATATCCGAGATTAGGACTTTCAACATTAAGTTCAAAAGCCGCCTTATCATTACAATCGCTTTCGATAATTGCTTGTGTATCGCCGTCTATATACATATCTTTTGCCAAAATCGGCTTTGTAATCTTATATGTTCCTTTTGGAATATATACAGGAAGTCCTAAGTCAACAGCTCTTTGTATTGCGTTCGTGTCATCTGCAATACCGTTTCCTATTGCTCCAAACATTTGCGGAGTGTTGCACAACAGCTTTGCACTTATCTTCTCATTGAATATCGTCATCAGTCTTTCATATATGTCTGCGCCGATACTATCATTTACAATTATTCCCTTGTTTAAATTAATCGTCACAACATTAGTTGAAATAGTTACAGCCGTACCGTCATTATCAAACACTCCTGAAATGCCAAATTGTACTTTACTCTTATTCTTCAGTACAGCCGAAGGAATTTTAATTGCAGCTGATAAATTATTGATTTCAACCACATCGCTATGAGTTTCGTCACTCAATCCGCAGAAGAAAGTAGCCGATACAACACTGCATTTTTCCCAGTCATCGCCGCCCCTAAAATTCAACTTGATTTCAGAATACTTATTC